>Ga0209700_104861_pt1 | contig 23540 bp, 15 predicted proteins | sample SiratroredBW_FD_187528 | JGI IMG/M metagenome (GOLD analysis project Ga0209700, IMG submission 187528) | Root nodule microbial communities of legume samples collected from California, USA - Siratro red BW (SPAdes) (version 2) | ecosystem: Host-associated > Plants > Roots > Nodule | place: USA...
CTCAAAAAAAAAAAAAAAAACAAAGTTTCAAGTTCATATAATAAATTTATATTTTTGAATTTCGACCGACCAATATACAGTTATCGGGTATCAAAAGAAAAACAGCGATTATTTCTTAATTAATATCTCATTCTCCCATTAATTTAGGTTTGTGGATTAATTATGTCTTGATTAATATCTAGTTGTCATGAGAAGTTTGGTTTGCAGTTTAATTATTTCTTAATTAATATCTCGTTGTCCTATATGAATTTAGGTTTGTGGATTAGTTACTGTTAAACATCTTAGGTTATGTTGAGGTGGAGTGCGATTAAAGAGTGAACTTGGATAATTTGTAAGTACACATAAGTTTTCTGAATTTGGAATAAACTTAAATCCCAACTATAGAATACATGATAATACATTACATGGTCTTTATAAGGAAAATTCAAGTACTATATTATTGGCTAAGAGAAGATTTTTAAACGATTATATAAGCCAAACGTAATTTTGATTTTATAATTAGGTTTTGTAGACTTAAACTATATGTAAAACTTAATTTTTAAGATGAGTCTAAAATCTATTGTAAATTTACGAAAAATCCACACACAAATTTTAATAATGTTGAATGAAAAGAATGCATTGAAAGATGTAAGTTCTACGTCAACCAAAAATATGAGATGGTCTTATAATATTAAATTAATCCAATTGCAAATTCTATAATGGTACAACAAAATAACATAAATTTATTACGGTTATAGCACCTATCATGTCGTAGTTCGAACCCAAATTCAAATGCATCAAAAAAGTTAAATTGTATAGACTAAAAATATTAAAAAAATATATCAAGAAGACAACCTGAATCACTTTTGTTAAAAGTAAATCTTAAAAATATGTATACAAGACGTACATAGCGTAAAAATGCACCACAATTTCATGGACCAACCTGTCTATTTATCTTAAAATGAAACATCATGTAAAACATAGTACATGTTCCTGAATAGAATGATCAATAGGTCATATACATTTACTATCAATAATATAAGGACGTTGTAAAAATCTTGAATATAATCATTTAAATATTGTCTGGGGTGAAAAATATAAGGTACAGTAACTTAATTTTCTGATTAATTCTACGAATATTATTAAATGATTAAACGATGATTATTAAAATAATACAAATACCAAGATTTAAATAAGTAATTAAGAAAAAAAAACTTAGCTTTCTAGTAAAAATATAGATATAAAATTCATTTTCAGCATTTTCTTATTTTTTCTTTATAACACAAATATTGCTCCACTTCATACAATAAATGTGATAAGATTTGAAAGAAAGCTAAAAAGAAAAGGCCCAAACAAGACAAGAAGAAGAAAAAAATCTATTCACAATCATTGGACGAGGGAATTTTGTAGAAGTGAGTGTTATACGAATATATTTTGAGTTTTACAAAATATTTACTGCATTTTATCCATAACATAAAATATAACTGTTAATATTTTGAAGAATAAAAGCTTGTATTGATTTTTATTTTATTTCTGTTTGTTTTAAGATTTGTTTTATAGATGAAAATGGATTTTTAAAAGATCGTTTTGTTTGTATTTATAGATGTGCAAAAGAAAAACGAGGATTTACAAAAGAGAATATATGATGATTCCTTGTTATGAGAGAAAAGTCACATGAAAGGGTTGAAATGTCTTTAATTTTTTGTATGCATGTGTGTGCCAGCAAGTGATTGAAATGAAGAGAATACAAGAATAAGATAATCAATTAGGAATGTATGAATAATTAATTATATTCCTAACGTACATTACATAAAACTTTTAATTTATCTACCAATATAAATATAAATTCGTAGCTAAATTTAATATAACATATATATTTTTATATATTATGTAAATTATAGATTGTAATTACCTATAATAATAATATTATTATTTATATTATTATTATTATTAGGAGTATTATTATCGATTTAATTAAGATTATTAATATTATTTTAATATAGTTATTATTAATATTACTATGTTATTAATATTATTATTAATATTGTTATTAATATCATTATTACTGTTAATACTATTAATATTATTAATTATTATTATTATATGTTCTTAGGTAGGGCCAATAATAAATATTTTTTTTTAAGAATCTGAATAGATGAAACTCTTATTTCTAAAGTTCAGAAAAAATTCTCTTTTTTTTTATTTATATCAATATATGTAATCATTGTTTTTTAAAAAGAGGAAGTCGTGCAGTTTCTCTATTTTTCTTCGTAACATCATGTTAAAGCATAGGTGCAACTTACTCTATCTCCCTTTCTTCAATAGAAAATGTGCCGTTTATTGAGATTTGTGTCAGAAGGGCTTGTTCTCAAGGAAGATAAGTAACTTACTCACTCTCTCTTCAATAGCGAGTGCACTGGTTATCGAAATTTGTTTCCATGTCAGAAAACATATATCATCCTATACTTATCCGCCACACTTCCTGGTCACCATATAGTATATCATTATTATTATAATCACAATTGTTAATATTAATGTTATTGATTTTTTTTATTTCACAATTTATTTTATAAGTTATATTCTATCCTCAGATAAAGACGTCATACTCTAGCAAATATATACAAATTTTTTTTCTGCCTTTTGATTTTAATATATCCTGAATCTTCAAGATATGCTACTGAAGCTGTGCAATGCGTTTTCTGTTTAAAGAGGGAATATTTCCACAACCGCCAATTATTATCACCAACGCTCTCCGCCGAAGATCTTAAAAGAACACAGTAGTAGCTGCCATCGTTGAAAGTCTTAAAAAGAAATATCATAAATAATATATAACACGTCACAGTAACGGATCAGAGCACACATAGCAGAGAAGAAACGTGTGCCAAAAGAATCCTAATAAACCATTACTTTTTTTTAGCAATAATAAGGACTTTTTTTTTTTAAAGGAAAATAAAGCTAAAGTCAGGCATATATATACCCAAAAATTAGGTGTACCGCCAATCAGAACAAGCAGGTAAAGTGGGTAGTTTTAACCTTAGAAACGTGTCTAAATGAGACGGCGCCACCATCACACGGCAAAAGCAGCAAAAAAATAAAAAGAAAAAAAAGACTTATAAGACTTACGAGGCTACGACTTAAAGCAACCGCAATCTTATGAGCAAAACCCACACGCATCATTAGTTTTCTACACGCCTCTTCTAAACACTTCCACCTAATACTAATAATAATCCCGTTTTCTACTTTCATTGTTGAAGCTCACAAGCAAAGGAGAAAGTAGATTCTGAAGCAAAGAAACATAGAACTCCCACTTTCAGTAAAAGCCCAAAAAAGCATAATAATAAATATAAATGCTCCTACTTGTTTTCTGCCTCAGTCACTAATCAAGCTACTATTTCATCGTTGAATTGGAGGCCTCAGAGATCATTGGATCAACAGGAACATGGGTACTCTCACTACACTTCATGTTCTCCCTTCTAAGCTTAATCACCCTTCGCTTCCTGCACGCCGCAATATTTCTGGCTCGCCCTACGGAAGACCGCACCGCAAGAAGAACAAAGCAATGGTTCCTGTACGTGTTTTTTTTTTAAGGGTTTTTATGAGCACAAAAAAAATTGATTTTTTTTGGTTTTGTCTGATGGGTTTGTTTGGAATTGGAACAGATGGCTAGGTTGTTTGGACCTGCCATATTTGAAGCCTCGAAGCTGAAGGTTTTGTTCTTGGGAGTGGATGAGAACAAACACCCAGGAAATCTTCCTCGGACTTATACGTTAACCCATAGTGATATAACCGCGAAGCTCACCTTGGCAATCTCTCAAACCATAAATAACTCTCAGGTATTCTTTTGATCTCACAGTTCTGTCTTAATATTCTTTTCAAATTGTTGTTGCTTAAGTATTGGATTCAGAAGTTGTCACGAAACAGAGGAAATCAAGGTATTCTTGCTGTGTAAGAGAACTTTTTGAGGGTGGGAAATCATAATAGATGGTAACACGTGAATTATTTGAATTTTTTCATGGGTGCTCGGTTGAATTCATTGAATTTATTCTGTAGAGATATTCGTTTTATTCTCAGTTGTTTGGAAAAAAAAATTGAGTATTACGCATAAAGGGGGAATAGGAACGGATTTTTCAACAATCAAAAGTCCAATTCATCCTGTTAAATAAATCTTTTAAAGGTGTCTTTGAATCACAGTTTGAAAACACCCAAATCAGAAATTGGTGACTGTAAATCGTGTTTGTTTAACAAGAAGAAATTTTTAGTGAACGAAAGTGTTGATGATGAATTTGGATTGAATTGCAGTTGCAGGGGTGGTACAACAGATTGCAGAGGGACGAAGTGGTGGCGCAGTGGAAGAAGGTGAAGGGAAGGATGTCCCTGCACGTTCACTGCCACATCAGTGGAGGTCATTTTCTGTTGGACATGTTAGCCAGGTTAAGATACTTCATCTTCTGCAAGGAGCTCCCAGTGGTAAGCCACTTTTGGAAGCATGAAAATTGAAGGGTCAATGAACGAAAATGGAACGTAACATTATGCAATTGCGTGTGTTAAACAGGTGTTGAAGGCCGTGGTTCACGGCGATGGTGATCTTTTCAACAACTACCCGGAATTGCAAGAGGCCTTGGTTTGGGTATACTTTCACTCCAACATTCCAGAATTCAACAAGGTGGAGTGCTGGGGCCCACTGAGGGACGCATACGGTGGGGCCCCCAAAGAGAGCGAGGAAGAAAGTGTTGGAAGCAAGGAGGGGTTAGCTATTCCAAAGGCATGCCAAGAAGAATGCGAGTGTTGCTTTCCGCCAATGACGTTGAACCCAATTCAGTGGTCTCAGGAAGTTCCCAGCCACCATTACGAACCTTGTGATGGGATTGAGCCTCAACAAAATCTATAAACAAACAAAACCTTTACGTCATCACACACTTACAGGGTTCCTGTATAGAAAATTAGGATAAGGTGAAACATTCGAACAACCTTTCGATGTAAATAAGGAAACTCATCTTATTCAAACATCCTTTTATTTTCTTCTTTTGTATAAAATTAAATTCGTTCGTGTTTGTAACGTGTCTGTGTGCTTGGTCTAAATATAAACCGTGTTTTTTAGGGACTCAAAGTTCATCTATCAATTTATAGAAGTATCATTTCCTTTGTATATATGCTCACAATAACTTGATTTTTCGCTGTTACGTTATTTTCTGAGTTTGCGTGATAGGCTTTGGATTTTCAACGAAGAAAAATTGTTTGAAGACGGCAATGGAGATGGTTATAAAATAGGATAGAGATGTTTGAATTGCGATGGTATTCTGTTTCGGCCTTGGAAGAGAAGATTTAAGAATGCCGATGACGGTACGGTGAGAACTGGTGATGTAATAATTTACACATCTCTATTTTTGGTTTCTTTTGTGAAATGGGATCTTGTTCTAAATAATTGTTTTCATTATATTACTGTTATTCTAAACCCTAAACTAAAGTAGTGGAAGAAGCAAAGAGAGAATAAACAGTAGTCCAGATTAAACAGCAGTGACACATATGTAACAATGCTATTAGTATTACCACCTTATGATTATGACCGGAGAGAAGAGAAAAAATAGAAAGAAAGAGGAGACGAAGGTGAAATAAAAGATAGAGAAAAGAAAAGTGTTTTTTTTTTTTCAATTTTTACCTTTAATAAAATTTTGAATAGTTCAATTTTAGGAAATTATTTTTTTATAAATGTTTAAAATTTAAATTTCTTCCTAAATATTGTGTTTAAATAATTTATTTCACCATCAAACATTTTTTTAAATGAATCAATCTTAACTTATTTTAGGACAGCCTTAAGGTTTGTAAACTTTTCTTGGTTTTTTTTTTTATTTAAAAAAAAAATCGTACTAGTTATTACCAATTAATTTCCAACACAAAAAAATGTATTAAGTTTTGGAAACTACTTTAAAAATCAATAAATGTATTAAAAACCAGAAGTTAGATACTGGGTGATAGATATTTTTTAACCCTCTTCTATTTGTACAAGTACTTAAGAAAAGAGTTCAGAAAACATAGGTTGTGTTGAAGGAGAAACTATTAGATCTGAGTTATTGAATGGGCTAACAGTTAAATTGTATAGCATGATGTATGTGCGTGAATAAAATTTGCCAAACAGATAAACTATGGTCTTAGTGGTCAAAATCATTTTGGTAATCAAGAAAACCTACGTTCTAGTCCAACTCAATGCAAATTTTGCTCATTTTTCCTAGCCTCAGTCAATATTTATACTAAAAACCTAACATTCTCGATACACATATATTTAGAAAATAAAAATAATTTTGAAATCAATAAACAACCAAGGCAGATATTTTCTTCAGTTAATTACTACCGTCGCTCGAAGAAAGTGGTCACCCAAATTTTCGCCTTATTTTGAGGGGAAAGCACCCTTGTACAAACAAACGCCATCCGAATGAAGTAGTTTTTTATATACAAAAGCTGTTCCACTACATGGAAAACATGCTTCTATGTATTCTTAATTTATCAATGTAATGCGAGGTGCATTACAGGAAAGAACACAAAAAATAGAGAAAACCAAAATTGGCTTCAGCTCCCCTCAACATATACATAAGATAAGTCATGAAGCGAAGGAATTTCCACCACTGGCAGCTACATTTGTAAATTCATGGCTCCCGTAAGGCTTTCACAGTTAGTAAAGCAGAGACCGCAATGATGTCTTTTTATACAATTTTCCACCGCCACGGTATTCTTGCTGTTCTGAAATTTCTTTCAGTCCCTTGTGCCATATATATGCAAGCTGAAGTCACCTGATGATAGTTCTTCCAAAAGAGGATGCTCCAATTTCACTCTCAGTATTCTGCACAATAATCAGAGCCATATGCCAATCTTGAGTATATAAACAATGAGACGAATAAAAGGACCAAGTCCCTTCTACGTATATGCACATGACCTATTTCATGCCAACATTAAAATTTGTGTAAAACTCTGATTATTACAGTGCCGTCTAAGGTTATTATCATTAAAAATAAAAAAATAGTTTCAATTATGTGTAAAATGAGAAAATATGTTTTGAAAATTATTATTTATTAAAAGTCAGATATTTAAACACTTAAAAGGATGAAGAAAAATATTCCAGTCCCCCCTTCAATAGAAAATGATACAGCAGCTTACATTATAAACAATACATTAAGCTAAATTCCTGCATCTGCGATTACATTTAAGGAAATAGCAATACAGTTGGATATGAATGGCAATCAAATATTCAAACTGTGGTCAATCAAGTAAGCAAGAGGAGCAAAAAATGAAAATAACAAACTCTTTCCTCTAAATTTTAATAAATACATACCTGTGATTTCCGAGAAGGGAATACATTCCAAAATCTTAGAGTTTCATCTCCAGCTCCAGTGACAATAGTCTAATTCAGTAAGTAGAAGTCATCATCACAAGGAAAATAACATACAATTCAGAAAATAGTAAAATTTCGTAAAAAGCCGCTAATTACATTAAAACCTTAGAAAGAATAATAGGTGAAAGAACAATTGAAACACCTGTCCATCAGGAGAAATGGAAAGATAAAGAACTCTGTAACTATGGCCTGTAAGAGTTGCCAGCTGCATCAAAAGGACAAAAAAAAGGTAAAACATTAAAATTAATTTTAAAAAACTATGTGTATGCTATGACAACAGATTTCATCTGTACCTTTGTCATGGTGGGATATTTCCAAACCATTATCTGATTCTGGGAGTAGCCGTGCGTGCTTACCAATTCATTCACATTTTTAGACCAGACAAGATTACAAACCTGTCATCATGTAAAGGATGTGATAGTCATTTCATTTGATACAAAAAAGAGGGGATGACGGTGTGCGGTAGACACCCATAATGCTTGTATATGTGGAGAAAAATCCATGAATTCTGAAAGCAGTTCTTCAGTATAATCTAATAATTGTTGGCATGGATATTAAATGGCCAACGGGATACGTAAATTTTGTTTTTTCAGACATTATGAATAATGGTCCATGATTCCATGGGAAACTAAACTGATGTTATTTTCAGTATGATGGATCACTCTCTATTCAATGATAAAGCAAATAAGAATTTCATTGCACCACTTAGTCATATTACCCAACTAACATAACTATGGCTAATCGATTACCTACACTCCTGTTCTTCCCAGCTGAAACTACGAAAGCAAATTTTCAAGGAAATGTATCTTTGAAAAAGTTCAACGAAGATTCAACAATAGAGAGCCATGTCAGTCTTGAATTTGGGAGTTTCAATGTTTCGATATTATTTAGTGATCCCTTACCCTTTTCTATATGACTTCTCTATTTGGAATTATTTTTAAATTAAGTTTTTTCACATTATTTTCCATTGAGTATGGTTTGATTATGCATGGCAATTTGCTGTATTTCATGCTTTATCAGACTTACCTTATTACCCTTCAACGGGGAACATGAATCTTGTGACAATAAATTCAATTTTTCATAAAGCTATCAAATAGCCAGACATTTATTAGATCAAAAGAATTAAACCAAGGCAAATACCTGACTTCCAGTGTCAATGCAGTTTAACTGTGAGTTTGTGGCTGTACTCCAGAAACGAATGCTTCTGTCTGCAGTACCTCCTCCAGATGCAAGAAGTCCACTTGCATGAGGAGACCATGCAATAGCTTTAACAGCTGCAGTATGCCCACAGAACTTCAGGATGGGCTGGGTTGAGTTTTGATTCCAAACAAGTAACTGCAAACATAGAAAACAAATTATTGGTAACCGATGCCAAGAAGTAGAGATTAAAAAGGCAATAGTACAGTGGCACAGTTCATGAGGATAATGCAACTTGCAATTATGTACCTTGTTGTCGTTTCCACCTGACGCTAACTCACGGTTATCATAAGACCACTTCAGTCCACAAACCTTTGAAGAACCAAAAAAGGGGGCAACTCAATCATTAAGCCATACACAGTAGGAAGCAAGTTTTATCAGATATGGCCACTGCAAATAAAAACAAGACTGACCTCTGATTTGTGCCCAGACAGTTTACTGACAAAATCCTCCCGTACACGTATGTCTCGTTGGTAAATGCTTTTATCCCGGCTACCAGAAGACAGAAGAGATGAACTCCAGGCCAAGGTCCCAACACGTAAACGATGACCCTCCATAGTTCTTATTGACTTGCCTTGAGATACATCCCAAATCTACACAAAGAATGGTTAGGAGGAATTTAGCAAGTCCCGGGGATGCAATAAAAAAAAAATACTCAACATCACAAAACAAGTAAAAGATATCTTTTGACATCATGTTTTACAGGAAGATGGTCAAAATATCACAAATTCAGAAAGTTTAAGGTGGCAATGATGCATGGGTACCTACCTCTAGGTCAATTGAATATGCATATGGATCTGAAGAAAAGTTTCAACCAGGCAGGCAAATAAAGTTTATGTATGTAAATTGATATTAGAACACATCATGTGCCTGTGGACTACAATGATGCATAACTATCAAATGGATGGAAGTCACCAAAACAATAAGCTAAGTTTATTAGACTCACTAACACGAAAAACTTATGTTTGCTAGACCACCTACAACATCAAATATCAAGTTTAAGGTGGCAGGATATGCAATTAACAAATCAGTAGTACAGTTCTGTTCTGTCTACTGTTTCCTAGCACAAATAGAATAGAGGTAAAAACTTGATTGTGCCGTTTAATAAACCGTCATTAGTGCGGTAACACACTAGACTCACACTTATGATGGAGTTACTCTCCTCTTATCAGCCTTGGCTTTAACTGTAAGTGAACAGCTCTTACCAACCAATGGGATCTGAAAAAGGAGCACGGGTCTGATATCAAACAAGTGCAAGACACGGATGGAACTCACACTTTTGCTCCCTCCACTTAGCAACCTAGCACTAGATGAGGGTTCTACTCTAAATTATTTAATTTTAATTGCATTATATGTGTGTGTTCAACAATCGATTTGAGCAAATCATTTTCTTGCCGGAATAGCAACATCTAATATCAGCACAATTACATAAAAGCCAACTTGAAATATCAATTGCATGAAAGCCATCCCGTAGTCAGTAAGTAGTACTAATTTGGTCTACTCATAATTTCATTAATGTGAGCTGTGTACCAGGTTAAGTAGGTGCTTTGGTACCAAATAAAATGGAAAAATACAGAAAAGGACCCATTTTATCCCATGTTTTAGTGCCAAATAATGAAGAATTTACAGACAACTGAGCCATACATAGATATGCAGAGAAAAGATAGAACATGGCACAGACGTGTATGAAATTAAATTTTCAGGGATATTTGATGCCCACATACGTGAAAGCATCTTAAAATATAATAAAATAAGCCTGAAACTAGCCTAGTGTGCGACAAAACACACTTATAAGCAAAACAAGCAGAAAGCATTAAGATTATAACACATTTTGATCATAGGTGTAGGTACTCCATGAAGGTGACAAAGTGTCGTGAAAGTACTGCAGAAAGCCTTAAGATTATTAACAGTTTGTTGATAAGTGTCCTACGCAAGCAAAGTGTGCAGTACAATTAGGACACAGATAGATCTTCACTTTTTTGCTCATGCTCCAGGAAATAAATGGAGAGGTGTTCCCCAGGAATGCTGCGGTATACCAATGTAGCTCCCTGAAAAGGTTTAGTTGATCCAATGCTGCGGTATACCAATCTACCACGATCTAATGGCCACTTCCATAACAATCTTCCCGTGACTTCCCATCCACTCCAGCAACTTCACATTCTTCCCATAAAATACAGAATTTCATGGTTTACATTTACCAAGGGTAACTACTCCACTCCATTTCTTCTTTGCCAATGGTGAGCTTACCAAAATACGCTGTTATCAGAGTATTAATTCACATCTAGAATTCTCGAAGGATTTTGGTGTTTGTCGTAAGCACATGCTAAATCAAATTCTACTGCTACTGCCATTCCTATAGAGAGAACTTTGCCATATTATATGTTATGCTACTGCCCTTCCTATACGGAGACCTTTCCTAACAGGGGAAAAGTATGCCTTTGCTTCTTTGAGAATTATAGTACATGGCTGGTTATATACAATATAACTCGCCATAAAGGGTACACGTACCCTCGTGAAAAAATACCAGAAAAAATCCTCAACAGATAGGGTGCACTGAATCTGCTAAGAATACCCTTAAAAAAATCGTTCTTAACCTAGGACATCTAAAGAAAAAACTGAAAAGAGGTAACTGTGGTTACGATTGCATGAGATTGGTTTTCCATATAAACTCTTACCTGGACTTTTCCAGTGTTTGATCCAACAGCCAAGTAGGTACCAAGCGGAGCCCAGCCAACTGAACAAACGGAGTCGTCAACTCCCAAATCGCACAGCTTAGTTACCTGCACATATGTCGCTTAGAATACGCAGCTGCATCTCAAGCACACCGGCAAATAATCTAAAACGCACAAACGTAGGAAAATAAAAAACAATTCAAGACATGAAACATACATCCCCGAGCAACATCATCGACATTATAGCTCAATTTTATTTTACTTTGCTTCCCACAAGCTCCCTCCTTTGAGAACAATCCTAATCAAAGCGAAGTCTCGCACTAAATACGAACGTATTTCCCAGAAAAATTCAAACTTTGGTTTTCTACAAGACACTTCCAGTTAGACCTAACCCCCAATGGTATAAATGCTCGATATTCATCAGAGTTTTAAATATGAGTAAGATCTGGACTAAGGATCGGGGATTAGTCTGATAACCGACACGAAAGACCAAAACTTTGGGGATGTCTTGGTCCCACCATGAATCAAAGAAACAAAGATCCTAACAGCAGTTACCAAGAACAATTAGTTAAAAATAATTTTAGAAATATATATAAACCTTGCTGCTAGAAGCATTCCACAAATAAACAGAGTTTTCCAGAGCCACAGCCAAGACATTGCTGGAGGACCAATCCACGAGATTCAGATAAAAATCATCTTGCAGAGCCGGCGCATCCAGAACCTAAAACACAACATTGCAATTATAGGACCATCCCAAAACAAAACCTCTCAAAACAGGAACAGAAAAAAAAAAAAAAAAACCTTAAATGATGAAGGAGGAATCTTTCGAGGGCGCTTAAGAGGCTTATGATTGTAGTCATAGCCAGGGAGAAGAACATCGTTGGAAGTAAAAGGAGTGTGAGAAAGAGAGTGCATGGACTGTCGAGTCTCCGATTTGAAACGAAATATATTAGGGCTTTCGAATTTGTCGGGTGTGGGAGGTCCAAACAAGGCACTCCGCAGCGCGCTGCCATAGGGGCTGCAACTACAACCGTCTTCCGTGGACGGAGATAGGTTAAAAAGAGCGAAATTGGAAGCGGATCTGCTGGGTATGAAGCGGTCGGAGTAGATTGTTTTGGAAGGTGACTTGAAGCGATTGGAGTCTAGCATTCGTTTGACATGGTTGTGCTGGGAAGAGGACATTGGAGGAGGTGGAGTGAACGATTCGCCCATAATAATCAAGCCTTTTCTCTTTTCTCTTTTCCCCTTCTTCTTCTTCTTCTTCCTCCTTCGATTTGATGAAATGAGAAGCCCCCAGAATTTTCCCGGGAAATAGACGCCTTTTTCGCGGGAAAAAAGTGGAAATGGCGCCTACCCTATTATCCATGATATTATCTCTTTCTCATCTCGCGCGACCACGCACAAAACTAGGTAATTCACTTTTACTTTCATTCCTTAAAATTTTAATGTCGTATTATTCATGGCAGTTGAAAATAGATTTGTTTTAGAAAAATATAATCAATTATTTGGTTACATTTTAATTATAAGCACTTTCTAAAATTCTATTAGTGTTAGCTAAAGACGAATAACTTTAACATCTTTGCATTTGTCTATTCTTTATTTGGATTTGTTTCTGCATTATTCATGTCCGGTTCTTTTAAATTATATATTTTAAAATATATGTAAATAAATTTACTAATTTTGAAATATTTAAAATTTGATTAATCTAATTATATTTAAATTAAATAAGATGATTAATTTTATTTCAATTAAACAATGTTTATTGTTTTAAAAATATTAAGTATGTTGAATTTTATAATTTTTTGTTGTTTCTAAATAATAATTTAATTCTTATATAAAAATTATAAATTTAAAAGCGTAATTATTATATATATAACTATTTCAACTTTAGAGTTCGTATTTGTATTGTGTAACATAACATTTGTAAACAGGTTTGAAAAATAGACATTTAATAAATTTATATCTCAATTATTAAATTTAAATATTCCATTATGTTTAATAAATGCAGCAATTATATTATTTAAATAAAATAACCATTTATATATTTTAAAATACTAAACCAATAACATCTAATATGGCAATAATATCCACGTAATGATTATGATTGATGTGAAACATTTAATTAGCTGAATTAAATTTGATCAAATCCAAATACTATCTAAAAATTTAGATTTGGAAAAATAACAACAATACGATGAAATATGCTTCACTTACATACGGAACCCTAAGGGCGAATATATAGACTCCATGGTTGTGAATTTTGTACTAAAGATCCAATCCCTAAGCCAAAGATTCCATTCATGTGAAGTAATTGAATGAAGTTGTGCTTCTGTCCAATGCCTTCTTCGAATCACCGGAGACACCGTGGCCCGGAGGAGCAAGGGAGGAACCAATCTCTGTTAAATATATTACAATGACACTTAAAACACCGATGCAAAATATTATTAAATATTAATGCAAGTCTGACAAAAGTAGACAAAAAAAGGTAAAACACAGAAAACTAAAAAATTAAATACTAAAAAGTATTTTACCTTCACACAGTCATTATGTTTTTCAATAAGCAACAACCACATTTCAAAACAATTAACATTAATTCATTCACCATCACTATCACTGTCACTCCCATTGTGTTCCAATTCGAACTTACCCAGCCCAGTTAGCTAATATCAATTCAATTCAGAGGCTATTGGTAGCCAAATTTCAGTATAAGTCATCATTATAACTCAAGTTTTTATTACAAATTTCCAGCTACGTGTCAACTTTGTGGAAATCATGAACTTCACTTAAAGTTTATCAAACCAACAAGAAGTGACAGTTCCGTTACATCTATCTATATGTGCACCTGCTGCTCTAGCTAACATGTAGAAACTTCACTTGCAGCAGACACGTTCTCTTAATTTCAGATGAAAAAAAAAAAAAAAAAAAAAGCAGTGGATAGTCGTGTGGGGCACAAAGGGTTTGGTAATTGAAATTCTTCAGCGGAAGTTAACAGTGGTGGAATAAGTGAGTCCCACGTTCCAGTTTGAAGGAGCAACATTCCATGCAATAACAGTTTCCCTTGTGGTGTATGAAGTAATCCTGAAAGAAAGAGCTTGGCCTCCAAGAGTTGCAAATGCTTGATATGAAGCACCCCAGTTGTGGCTCATGCTGATCCAACCAGTTCTGCTTCCTCTCACCGCCATGCTTGAAATATCTCCTCCACCTCCCACGTTCATCACGTACACCAATAGCCAGTACCCATTTCCTTGAAAAGTGAATCGAAGCCCTCCCTTCGTTGTACATGGCACTCTGCATATACATACATAAATTAATCACCAAACACATATCATACTGATCATCACATAGCATACTTACTACCATCTACCTGCGGTACATAATAGGGACGATGCCAGCTTTCCACTGCGCAATTTTCATGAAGGCTGGTTTGGCCATGTCAAAATGCACTCGCGGTGGGTTGCACCAGCCTCCGTTATCGGAGGGTTGTGCCCAGTTGGGAGGGCAAAGATTGGTGGCGGTCACTGTGGTAAAAGCTACATTCTTATAACACGCACTTGATTGGTAACACTTTATTTGATAACAAGTTCCACACGCATAGCCATTGTTGAACAAGGTAGAGCTTAAAGCAGCCGTATCTGTCCCGTAACCATTTTGAAATAAATTCCCGTACCCGCATGCTCCTCCTACAAGTCCATTCAATCAGATAAGAAAAAACTACAATTTCAGTCCAATTGGTTTTGAAGTAAATCACTTAAGAACACTATTATGAACAGCATGGTAGTGATGAATTGTGATGAGATACACATACCCATAGTGGCAGAAGCAGTTTCATCACCGTAAAAGGTGGCATGGGCAAGAGCCCATTGACTGGGTCGAAATATCCCCCCAGCTACTGCTTGCTCTCCCATGAACATGAGAATGAACATGAACTTCATTGGCAAAACAAACAAGAAGGTAGAAGCTTGAAGAGTTGAAGCCATAGTTAAGCTTTGAATAGTTTAATTGTAGAGGAGAAGGAATGCAATGCAAGATGATGATTGACTGGTGCATGTATCGTTTATATATAGGAAGTACAATTCCTAGGGCACATCTTGGCTTAGTGATTCCCACGACTACAAAGTCCACAATGTTTTCGTTTTGTTTTTTGCCCCTCCCACCAATAAGGTTAGACAAAGGTATCTATGCACGTAATCGACAAGACAAGACAAATCCCGATCCCTGACCACTCTATCCATAAGAAAAAATGTTATATATTTTGAGTGAAAAACGTGCAGACAAGTTTCAGAGGTTCGCGTGATTAGAAAATTCATTCTCATTAGCCACTGCACTACTTCTTCTTACTTGTTAATTAGTCAATAGCGTTTTAAATATAGCTGACTTTTGTATTTAATTTGCCTCTTTTAGTACAACCATTGACTCCACCCTTTGAACTGATTAAGTCTGCTAACCCTCCCACCAAGAACAAACCAAAAAAAAGGCAGAAGTTTGGTTTCGTTGTATAAACTTTTAATTTCTTTTCAGAAGCAAAATGCATGTTTTTCAGAAGAAAAAAATATTTTATCGACACCTCTTTTTGCTTCTAGAAACGAAAAGACCGAACACATAATTTTGCACAAGATTATTTAAGCCCAAACTCACTTTCAATTTCTTTAGTTTGTGTTACGTGCATGTTCTTTTGAATTTTAAGATTATTTATACTAAAATTAAGTAAATCTGACCCCACCGCTGTTATTTTATCTACTTAATGACACGGTTACTCTTTTATCTAAATATTTAAGAGTTTATCACCGATTTGATATATTGAAATATATAGATAGTTAAGGATTTAGAAATTTGATAATTTTTTTTTTTTGTAAAGTGGAAGGATTTTATAGGACACGAAGTTAAGGTATTGAAAAGGAAAAAGTTAAGATGTTTTTTTTTTATCAATTTTAAGTTAAATTTAATGTTTTTATTAGAGATGTTTTGAGTGAAATAAAATTTCTATACAATTTTACAGATTCTATTTTTAAATACTTAATCAACGCCAATTTTTTAAAAAATAAACTCGGCCAAATAATGTAGGAGTTATTTGCCTGTCATCTTATAAGTTACTGACAAATTATTGCGTAATGATTCCTTTAAATATTGACTATTAAAATTTATCTTAAATGATACTGTTATACAAGATTGAAAAGAATATATTAATTACGGTATGTTAAAGACTTCTAAATAAATAAATTTGTTCGTGACCTAAAATTAACTTAGGCAGAAATTAAAAATAATATTTTTTTTGAGAAAATTTCTGTCTAAAAAATCTCATTTTATTTTATTTTTCTTTCTTCAAAATCTATTGGAGAAATTTGTTTAAAAATATTCCTCGATCTTTTAAGGCTAGAGTTTGTAAAAGCCTAAAGCATGCCAACAAATAAAAAACCTCCACCAAAAAAGGAGGTGCTATAATTTTTTTAGATTTTCTTTGTTACACAAAAAATCATGTAACTCATCTCTTCCGGTGGAGGATCCTGCGTGCTATACAAAGTTCATAAAATTACAACTTGTACTTGCACATATGGTGTTACACAGCGAGAATAATGATTAATTTCATGGCCTTTATTGTGTTGCTGACTTCATATATTAGTCTCTAGCTTCCACATGTAAGGAGTAGTTTCTGACCGTCACCATCTCAACTCATAGCTGGAAACGATAGTATCAAGCCAACCTTCAGTTATATGTGTTACATTCACATCTAAGATGTCTTTGCAGAAAAAAGCCCAAAAAAAAAAGAAAAATTTCACTTGCAGTCTTAACCGGACACAAAACAAACTTGAAGCTGTTCGTGTGGCAGAAATATAATGGTACTTGGCAGTCATAATGTACCTCAATTTAGGCACTACTTCCTTCCGGTAATGTAATCAATCTTGTTCTTGAATCATACAGCATTTTAGTCTCACAGCTGAGGCAAAATATAACTTCGGTGGTTAAACTAATGATCTATCACAATTCATGAATCATAAATGATGGTATTAAGAATGAACAATATGGAGAGACAGGGTGAGGATAGTGCGGGGAAAACCATTTTTATGCTTACTTTTCACATTTGACATTGTTGGTGGAATCGCCACTTGAAACTGACAGTATAGTCCCAAAGAAAGAGGTATTTTCAGTACCACAGTTAGGACAGGGGCCCTTTACAGATAAAACTATGTTAGTACTTGTATTGGATCGGAATAAAGAGACAGTGCAATAAAAATTGTACCTTTAAAATCAAAAAGTCTTTTAGAATTGCCCTTGTGATTGATTGAGCCAGCCACAAAATAAAGGGAATGGCGGCAAACCAAGTTAGAATAAAACTATATGGCTCTGGAATCTGCACTTGGCAATTCACGACATTAGCTAAATCATCAAAGGTGTAATATATACTACTATTTTCAAATAGATGATTTCTAGTCTAGGAATAAATCAATCTCATTGTCCCAGCTACCGATTCTGCTCACCCTCAGATATGACTGCTCATAGATAACTCTTGTTTGATAAATAGCAGAAACTCTTTTGGGTTTACGACTCAAGGTACTTAATTGGTCATCATGTACTACTGCAATATCTACACAGCTCGTAATAATGTGCTTCTTATTTTGTTATCAAACGGTGATCCACTAGCATTTTCCTCTCTAAAGTGAACCCTGCACTCTGGAAGATCTTTTTCTGACTAGAAGATGTTTTACACAATAAACCTAAACTGCTTCCTTGTATGAATGAAGAGGGTAATGGAATATAAGAGGGAACTGCAAAAATAAAACTATTGTCTGTCCGATACTGTGGCTTTTCAGATCAAACTACATTACATAATCATCTAAGAATGCTAGAACAAGAAAAATTGAGGGGAGCATATACCTGTATCAGATATTTGATCTCAAATCCAGTCAAATCGTCAAGGAAGAAGAACCTAACAACATATTATAGGAAAAAAAGGAAAAAAGCAAAAGAAATCAATACCTTACTTTTGCATCAGTAATAATTTCCACATTACTTGACCTTTCTACATAAAAGAACAGACCAAGGAAGCATGTAATCTTTTCCCATCATTTGGGATGAAATGAAAACCTTGATTTGAGAAAGAAAAAATGATTAAAAGAATGGAGAATAAAAATATGTTTTCGAACATGTGGTTAGGATGACATTGTTTCGAACTTTCGGTTTCATTGTTTTTGCTGTCATAGAGCCCAACTATTGGCAGTAGCAGGAATGAAAAAACTGTGTAAATAAAATACATGATGAAGTTATCATACACAGAAGAAAACAGAGTTACTTACAATCCTAGTGCAATCACAGTAGCTGGGGCATTCAGTAGTAACATCTTCAAGTAGTCAACAGACAAGTCACTGTAAACCTGTAAAATGATGCCAATTGGTAATTAAGGAATTAACATATCTAACACACTTTTTAGCTGATCTCTATGTATAATGTTCAGAGAATGATTTATTCCAGCAAACGGCTATGTATATACATAGATACTAGAATATGTACAATTGACCACTCATACAATCACTTTTTTATGCACTTTCGTATAATATTTGAATGATGTAATCCATTAAGCTATGTACACACACCTTTCTACTACGAAGACTGCATCGAGGACCCTCAGCCACAATTTCGCTCCCTTCCATCTACAAACACAGTGTGTAGTTAAACATTAGAAGGTTTTAATTTAATCTGAGTTCACAGAAAAATATTTATTTTAAGCAAAGAATCACATTTTATTTTTTACATAAAATCTAAATTGATTTGAATCCTTCTCTGCTCTTGCATCAGCACAAAAATATGATTACGTAACTTCCCTTTAAAGGACTTTATCTTGTGTGTTGCATCAGTAAAAAAAAAAAAAAAAAACATGATTGTATTAATGGTTTTTCATATGAGAATTAATAGCAAACCTTGAGCTTGAGTTTCAAATCATCAAACTCTTTGTCGCTCACGATTGGTTTTCCGGACACATAAGCCATAGACGCTTCCAGAAACTTTTGCTCATCAGAACCTACACAGCCAACCAATAATGACTCAGAAATAAGATCAGCTTGTAAGAGTTCATGCTACTGTGAGGAAATTGCTAGCTCCATGTATATACTTAGCATCACAACGGAGCTCCCTTCCCACATGAGTTCTTCCTTAAGATTATCAAATTCCTCGTTTGACATAATAGCCTTCCCCTCATAGTAGAACGCCTGTTCCTCGACAAAAACAAAGTCCCACTTCAAGTTAAATATAACGCTCCCTCTTTCATAACGCATAACAAATCCAGCAATAAATAAATTAAAGGGTGCTAAAAAACTAGTTCTTTTTTTCGTACTTGCAGTGCTTGAAGAAACTCTTGCTCAAGTTCACCAACTGATTTTTTCTCCTTTTTGTCTATGCTACAGTAGGGTAGGATTTTACTGTCCACAACGTCATCTTCCTCAACCTTGCCTGAAAGAAAAAGAGGAAACAGGGTCGTGAGAGCAATGCATGAAACGAAAAGATGATGTTAGGAATAAGACCTTCATCGGCAGAGGCCCTAAACAGAAATAGCCGGCGGCGGCGGCAAAGGCATAAGCGGCGAGCATTGAATTGAAGAAGGTGGAGAGGAGAAAGAGAAGTGGAGGAGAAGGAAGAGATTGGAATGAAGGGCGTTGGTCTAGGAGAAGTGAATGGTTGTGGGCATGACAGTGTGAAGGTGAGTTTGGTAGCCATGATTATCTACAAACAGAGAGTGTGTTGGCGTTGTTGGGATTCTTTTATGATAATGCATTTGGGAAATTCATTGTCATAAAGTGTTGATTTTAATTTGTTTGGTTGGAGGGAAAGATAAGGCAAGAATGAATGTGTGGAGGGAAGTGTAACCGTTTATTCTCCCTTTCTTTCTTTGATTTTCCTGTCTTCACAGTTCACATCGTGTTCTTGTGTGTTTCGTTTCACTTAGGTTTCTGACTAACTGGCATGTCTTGGTCATGTGTCGAATTGAAGCCCCCATTGCCTTACGTGTGGCCACGTGGAGATGTTCTGTTGGCCACGTGTTTGCCAATGGTTATCACGTGGGCGGAGATTGAGGGTCACCAAAGAGGAATTATCTAAGTTCTTTCTAGTTTTGCCATGCTCTCCTCAACTTCTTTTCTTGTTTCTCTGTTCATGAAACTCTTTCCAAAAACATGCCATCAACATTGGAGAATCACACACACAAATTGGTAAAGAAATAGGAGACTGTGGTTGAAAATTTTTAATTTCTTGAGATTTAAAACAAGTGCGTGGGTATGCCGCAAAATTACCTGTGGGGGTGACGGAGTTATGATATGGTGACATTTTTGTTATTTTATATAATCGTTATATAGTTATGTATATTATTATTATTTTATTTATATTTATTATTAAAAAATAAATTGTCAACTAGTTATTTAGGGAAAAGGTTGCTAGAAATGTTCGGAACAGGTGTGAAAAAAAATGCTCCAAAAAGAGGATGACAGAGAGATTATTTAAATGAAGAGAAAAATATTTATTTACTAGCATACAAGGAGACTGTAAATAATAAAATGACTTATGAATCTTCAATTGTTAAAGGCGTCGAGCAATAGAGGTTTCACTTGAGTTGAAAAAAATATAGTTTATTTAAATATAAATTGAATTTAATTTATTTTATTTAGTTTATAGGTTGAACTAGTGTAAATTGAGTTGGAGGTAAGTTGATGTACAATATATTCATAATAATAATATGTAAGTTGATATTACGTCTTTTAAAAAGTTATAACGTTGTTCGATAGTGTTTTGATGTATATTTTATTTATTTATCTAATTATATAGATTAACAGTTTGATCTTCTTTCACTATTTTTATCTTATTTTGATTATACTATTATAATTCATCTAACTTATAACTCTTAATAGGGTGAGTTATGTTACAAAATTAAAAAGTGATCCATTTGAGTTAGATTATTTTTAGTCTTACCCAAATCAATTAATATGAATTTGATTGACTCGTTCTGACATTCCTGATTACCAGTAACAATAAAAGAGTTAACCCACATATCGCTGGACATATCAAGCTAATTACACTTTCGCTATTTACACTCTCCACTTTTTGCCAATTATACTCCTTTTTCTTTTATTTGAAATAATATATTTACTTTTTTTTTCTAGTTTTATACCACAATATTAAAAAAAATGTATTCTAAAAAATAACTTTTATGAATATAGGAACCATTCCATAACATGCTAATTAAGTTCTTTGTAGTCTAACAACTATTCAAGTTTTTTAGTCTAACAATTATTAACTATTTTTAAAGTTTGGGAGGCTAGTGCACCATATGATCATTCGAGAACACGGGATTAACAATTGCTCAAGACGACTGGTTGTTAACCACACCCATGAATCGACAACTTCAAATAACACATAGGCCGACAAGTATTTGACCACATCCAAAGGACCAGTCTTTTCATCTCCCTTGCAGCGGAAACAAGCACTTGACTTCTGATAGAGAAACAAATTCCAATGATGGGCGCGCTCCATCTGATAAAAATAAGATTGTGTGAACCTTACACCTACTCCTGACACAGATTGCAGAACAACAATCATACCTCTAATAAGAAGGGTGATATACCTTCCTCCTAATATAAAACAAATAGACAGTCATCACATATGATAATATAAATAGTTAGCAAAATGAAATGTACATTTTAATTGACTCAAATTTATATTGTAAACCTTTGATAACCAAATACTGATTTGTCTTCTGCAGATACCTTTCCATTGTTTCAAATACCGAAAACCAAAAATTAAAAGATAAACAATCTTAATTTACACATCAAAATGTTGTTCCACAAGAATAATTATTATTTCCCATCTCAATTTTACTAAGAACAATAGATATTGACAAAAGAAAAATATATTATAAAAGATAAAAGATTACATATGGAAACGTGAAAAGATAAAAGTTTGTTTTATGGAATACCTTTTTAAATGTTTTCTTTTTCTAAAACACTTTTTATTTTCATGTTTACATTTCAAAACGTAATTTTTGGAACATGTTTTTTTCAACATTCTGAAAAATACTATGAAAACATAATTTCTTTTATTATCATCTCACAATACATGAAAAATGTAAAAAAAGTGTTCTGAGAAATGTTTTTCTAATGTAAAAAGTATTTTACAAATTATTTTTGAGAATGTAGAGAGATTCCGAAAGATACTGCTTCTAACCCTCTTGTCCCTTTTTAAATTCAAAAAATTACTTTCCATAACACATTTTCACTTTCTTAAAATTTATAAAAAGCATTTTTCAAAGTATGAAATTGAATAAGTGTTGTAAAAGAATACTTTTGAAAATATTAATAAAATAATAACTTGTTTGAAAAAGTACATTCAAGGTTCAAAGAGAGTCTTATGGAAAAAATTTCCCCTTAATGATATTTTTTTTTAACATTCAAAAACGTAATTTTTTTATTACAATTTTGGAGAGACAAAATAAATAAATAACGTTCTCAAAAAAACACTTTCTAAATGCTAAGAAAACAAAAATTTAATTCTAAAATACTTTCTAAATAGATAAAAACTTTATAAGAAAAATAGAAAACGACATTAAGTCTTTATTTGAATAGTGCGAAAGAAGGTATGAAAGTGAGAGAGAGAAAATAAAAAAAATAAAAAATAACAGAAAATGAAATTGTTTTGATAAAATAAAGTAGAAAGTGCATGAATGCGTACTTAATTGAAAAAGGAGAAAGGGGAAGTAAAGATATTATTAAGAGACTATTATACTCTTATCTATAGGTAATTACTCTAAAATTCTTAAACCCCATATGTATGACCCAGTCAAATGGCAACTACTTGAAAAAAACTAACTCACTCAATTGGTATCATGTTTATGGTAGTTCCATAATTGACTATGCCCAAGTGTATGATCAATAATACCAAAACAACCTATCGTCATTAACATAATATGGAAAAAAAATAAATAAAAAAACTCAACAACAACTTAGACACGATCAATCATAAAGCCTGTTGTTATTCATCACTCTTAACATGGAAGGTGGAAACTCATCACATGTATACTTACACTATCATGACACGATATTGACAACCCCTGAACATTAGTTTTACATGGTTTGAAAGTAACCAAGTACAAAAAAATTAAAAAGGATATGGTAAATATAATATTCCTTGGATATTTTTTATGAAAAAACAAGCATGAAAAATTATTTCATATTCAACAAATGATGCAGACTATAATGTATCGTAAAATAGAATAATCATATGACCTTAATTCCTCACTCCACTATTCCACTTTTTTTTTTTTTTTTTTTTTTTAAAAA
>Ga0209700_104862_pt1 | contig 23534 bp, 16 predicted proteins | sample SiratroredBW_FD_187528 | JGI IMG/M metagenome (GOLD analysis project Ga0209700, IMG submission 187528) | Root nodule microbial communities of legume samples collected from California, USA - Siratro red BW (SPAdes) (version 2) | ecosystem: Host-associated > Plants > Roots > Nodule | place: USA...
AAAAAAAAAAAAAAAAAAAAAAATAAAAAAACAAACAAATATATATATATATATATATATATATATATATATATATATATGTATATATATATATATATGTAGGGAAAAATTCTCATAATAGAGGCTAAATCTAATAGCCTAATTTTATAAAACAAAAAAAAAAGACAAGAAGGGTATAAATTAATAGTCTATCTCAAGTTGGAGAAACAAAGTTTTTGAGAGCTAATTTGCTTGTGCAAGGTTCAAAAGTATATCTTGGAAGAGCCTTTTGTAAAAATATTTGTTGTTTGTTGCTGGGAATTCACATGGATAACCTTATGAATCCTGATTGAATGTGTTTTCTAACAAAATGAACATCAATGTGGATGTGTTTTTATTTCCGATGTGAGATAGATTACTTGACAAATATGTAGGCAAAATATTATCACATAACACCATGACCATTTGAGGTTTATGTTGGAAGAATCTGAGAAGTTTTTAAAGCCATAACAATTTTGAAGTTATAGAAACAACGGTTCTATACTTAACTTCTACTGAAGATCTAGAAATAGTAGTTGATTTTTTATTTCGATGTTAATAGAGAATCTCCATGAAGATGTGTCGCAACTGGAATCACGATGAGGGGACGTCAGTCCAAAGAAAAAGAAATAAAACAGAATTAATAGTGAGGGGTTGGTATTAAAAATAAACAGAGGAGATGCCACCATAGTTTATTCTGAAAAACTATGGAAAAAGCAAAGATAAGGAAATGGTCTGCGAATTCAAAATAAAAGGTTTGGGAGTCGGTTACGTGTAGGGTAAGTATTAGTACCCTACAACGCTCGTCCTAAAATGGTACTTTTAATCAAATGAGTAAAACAAGAGTGGTTTGTTAGAATGTTTATTTTTCACACAAAAAAAAGAAAAAAAATTTAAGTATAAAACAAAGAAAATATTTTTTTATTTTTTAATCTGACAAGGATGCACCTTGCTCCTACGTATTTCCATCCATGGTGGAAAATCTTGGTTTATGTAGTTCTGGGTAAAAAATTGTTTGTTAGTGTTTTGATATTTTTTAATTTTTGAAAGTTTTAATATTTTTTAGAAATTTATGACTCATTGATAGAAGTATCAGAAGGTGCAAACAACCAATCTTAATACTCCTTTCGTGTAATTTTCGTATCAGATATTACTTGATGCGTGTAGTGATTTGAATATCTAATCAAATTATTTTTTTAAAAAGAAACAAGATTCGAGAAGAAATAGTGCCTAGGTGAAAAATAAGTGTTGCAAGTAACATGGATTTAAAAGCTACCTGAAGGGGTCCAGAATTTTTAATAAAACAAATTGGTAAAAGTCATTTAGTAAAAGGTTTTCGATGAAGGTCTCGGGAAAGGAATTTAACTAAGGCTTTCAAAAGGGACTCGGTAAAAGGCTTTCGACAAAGGCTTTCGGTAAAGGTTTTCTAAAGGCATTCAGCTAACGCTTTTAGTATTTGGTTTTCGTAAATGTTTTCTAAAGGCATTCGACTAAGGCTTTTGGTATTAGGTTAAGTAATTCGGTATTGGTTAAGACATTCGATATTGGTTCAAAGGCATTTGGTTTTGGGTTACAAGCATTCGGTAAAGGTTCAAAAAAGCATTCGGGAAAGGTGCAAAAGCATTTGGTAAAGGTTGAAAAGCATTTAGTTTTAGGTTAAGGCATTCGACATTAGGACTAGTGGCATTCGGTTTTGGGTTAGAGGCATTTGGTTTTGGTTCTAAGGCATTCGGTTTTGGATTAGAGGCATTCGGTTTTGGTTCTAAGGCATTGGGTTTTGGGTTAGAGGCATTTGGTTTTGGTCCTAACGTATTCGGTTTTTGGTTAGTGGCTTTCAGTTTTGGTTCTAAGGCATTCGATTTTGGTTTTAAGGCATTCAGTTTTGGGGTTAGAGGCATTTGGTAGAAGCTAGGGCTTTCGATATCAACACAGCAATAACTTTTGCGGAGGTAACAGTGGGATATTGCAGACTCATAAAAAGGCACTTATGGATGCAGTAAGGACCACTATGGAAGTACCAACAGTGGCATTGCTTGACTCATAAAAGAGGCGCTTATATGTATAGTAATAACCATTGTGGAAGCACCAGCGGTGGCATTGCTTGACTCACAAAAGGGATAGAGGAACAAGAAAATCACATGGCTTGGGAGTTAAATTTAAATATAACCCAAAAATATGATTCCAGTAATAAAAACAAATATTCCCTTCTTTTTCTATTATTTGAATTGTTCATTAGAGCAAAAAATGTATCTTTTTGGATTGTTTATAGTATTATTTTGACATGCTTATGGAGACCATAATAAGAAAATAGCCATGGATGATACTAATTTGAAAATAAAAGCTATGGGATCTAACAACAAAATGTGAAAACAATTCAAAGATCCAAATAATTCAAACATTACATGTGTGATGACAAAGTTAAATTGCACTTTCTTACTATTATTATTTTCTCCCAAATTCCTTTGTCCTCTTCTTTCTCTCCTTTCTTTTTTTCTCTTTTTCTTGTTTCTCTCTTTTTTCGTCCTTTTCTCTCTTCATTTTTTTCCAAGTCTTTTTTTGTAGACCAGTAGTCTATATAAAATGAATTTTTCCCTTCTTTTTTCTTTGTCTGACTACTTGTTTCTATATTGTCTTTCATTCAATTTTAAAACTGAATGCTACATGGTTGGAATAGATTCTACTCTTTGTTTCCAATCAACTTAAATTCATTTATAATTATTCCCAAAAATAGAAAGGTGGATTCAAATAAACTTATTTTCAACTATTTTCAAAAAAATACAGCGGTAAATTCAAGTCAATTTGTTTTCAATAAATTTCGAAAAAGGAATAGTGAGTTCTTTAAAGATAGAACAATGGATTATTTTTTTAATCAGGATGAAGAACTCAAAACAATTTATTTCTAATTATTTCTAAGACAAAAACTGTGGATTATTTTCAACTATTTTCAAAATCAATTTATTTCCAATTATTTCCAAAACAGAACAGTAAATTATTTCCAACTATTTTCAAAATCAGAACCATAAACCCAAATCAATTTGTTTCTAGTTATTTTTCAAAAAATAGAACAATGAATTATTTGAAGTTATTTTGAAAGTCAATTTATTTTCAATTATTTCCAAAGAAAAAATAGTAAATTATTTTTAGCTATTTTCAAAATCAGAATGGTAAACTCAAATCAATTTGTTTCTATTTATTTCCAAAAACAGAACCGTGAATTATTTCAAATAAAAAAGGAAGAAACCAAACAACACCATTACAAATAAGGATGAGTATGTGAGAGGGTTGGGTAAAGGGTAAAGAGTGGTGTAATGAGTATATATCATTTTTGTCTGAAACCTTGTCGGGTTGGGCTTTAATAACAAAGGACATCAACTTTTCTTTTCATTTTTTTTCTTTTCATACATTTCTATATTTTTTATTAAAACTTTTTTTATTTTTATTTATCTTGTTTCATTTTGCTATTATTTATAAAAGTTTTGTTGTTTTTTTTATTCATAAAAATGAAATGGGACAAAACTTTTTAATGTAAATAAAAATGATAAAGTCAATGAATATATATATATATATATATATATATATATATATATAATAATAATAATAATAATAATAAAAGGATAAGAACCTAAACCATATTTCTTTGCATGTTTTATAGGAAAATATATTTTCTACAAAAGAACAATAAATTCCAAACTTAAATTAAATGACCAATTTTTTTATTTTTTATTCATTTAAATATGAAAATCTTAAGAAATAATTTTATTTGTCCATATGAAGTTGGGTGTTGCCATGCAAAAATCTATGGTGAACTGTTTGTGTTCAATACAATTCCCCGTCAGCGTCTATGTAAGCACTTAGATTTAATTTTGAAGTTGAAGAGAAAAATATTACTTTTCCAGGAGTTGCCTTTAATTATCTTAGAACTTGATGAAAACCTTTAAGGTCTTGTGTATGGGTTGGCTTAACTCATTGTAAAAGAAATATTACGTTTAGATATGCTTATAGATATGAGTATTCCTAGCAGCCTGCTATAAGCGTAAGGGTATTGAAGATGTTTTCCATCAATTGATTTGGATCCATTAGAATAAAAGATTGTTTAGCATTGATGAATAAAAGATTTGACTTAGCAATTTCCAAACCAATAAAGAACTTCAAATCTTCTACAACATTTGAACAAATCTTGAAGAAGGTTTTGGCAGTTGTTTAAAGAATCTTTATTTGGCTCTAGTAGTATCAAGTCATCTAGGTATGTTTATCAAAATCTTGAAATTTAATAATTTTGGGAATAGTTTTTTTTAGAAACCTTGTTATTTTTCTAATATGGCATTTTCTAGTTCTTTTTTTTTTTTTCTCAATTGTATGTGGTCTCTTTTTGTATGAAACACTTTCTAACGTATTCAAACACATTTTGCTAAAAGATTTTCAATGCTAATTTGGGTTGTTACATCAACCTCTTCAGTGATGTTTTGAGACCGTATTGTTACATTGATCTCTTCAGTGATGTTTTGAGACCGTATTGTTACATCGACCTCTTTGGTGATGTTTTGAGACTGTATTGTTACATCGACCTCTTCATTTAAATATCAAAAAGACCGCACACATAATACATTATTTAATACGAAACTTTGGAAATAATTATCATTTGAGTATTTGTATGATCATCTACATCATCTAATACTAAATATCATTTTTTTAAAAGTTAAAATTATGTTTTCTCCAAATAAAATTAACATAAACAGTCAACAATATCAGTGAATAGTTTACATGGTCTTCGCTAATTGTGTGACTTATTAAGAGTATCATGAATTGAACTATATTGAACTCCAAATTTTATAAAATCTTAAAAAATATTAAAATTTCCAAAAAAATCCTAAATATCAAATTTTCAAAATTCCAAATTTTTAAATATCAAATCTATAAAAAATAAAAAAAAATATAACTTTTCAAAATTAAAAAATATCAAACACCCCAACAAACAATTTTATACCCATAACTACGTAAACCCTAAATTTCCATCATGTATGGAAATACATAAGAGCAAGATCAAACTTTGTCAGGGCCCAAAAATAGGAAAACAATATTTTCTTTGTTTTCGCTTGCATTTTTGTTTCTGTTTGGAAAAAATAAACATTTTAAAAAAATCACACTCGTTTTACTCATTTGATTACAGATATTGTCTTAGGATGAGTGTTGTGGGGGTGCTACTACCTTCCCCACATGTAAACCGACTCCCGAACCTTAAATCCAACTTCACAAACACTAACCATATCTTTGATTTTTCCTTAGTTTTTTTATAATAAACTATGATAACGACTCTTCTTTAATTTTTTCAAAAAATTATTATTATTATTTTTTCGTCTCATCATAACTCCGGTCACGACAAGCTCCAAAATATTATAAAAATAAATATTATCAATTCTTAAAGTGTCAAATCATATAATGTCTTATAAACGATACGTTATTTATTTGTAAATCTTCATCCTTATACATTAAAATAACTCTTACTTTAGCCAAAACCGATACCTAAAGAAAGTCAAAAGTGAATCAGTAAATAAAATATTTATATTATACGGGAAGATAAAAGAGATAGAAAAAATAATTTAGTGCACTCATTATATGTTAAAAGTGAAAGTGAGAATACTTAAAATTATTAAATGATTACTAAAACTTTTTACAATTTATAAAAAAAATTATATTTAGTCTAATATTTATATATATATATATCATCTATTAGTTTTACTTTTGGATATCCTTAAGTTGATTGTAAAAAATTTTCAAGAACCTTCTACGACTATCAAATGATTATTATTGTTTCACAAAAATTTTCAAAGAAGTTTTATCAATTCAAATTAACTTCTTCTAAAACTAACATTTTCCTTAAAGAAAATGTTCCCCAACGAGACAATAGTGGAATGGTCCACAAAGAGATTAAGGTCTTCAATCGCCTTTCAATCATTCCTTTCTGTGAGAAACATAAACAACAATAAAACTTCTTTTCGATACATCTACGTGTTGGGTTGTTTCTCTTCTTGTGAGGCCTAGACCCATTATATTTTGGTGTGTCCATGACACATGATAAGTCCAATATAATGTATTATTATAATTAAGGTAAAAAGGCTAACCTTAAGCGTGTGCAACTGTATGTACAACCGTGAGAGCATTGATACATGTGGAGAAGTGTGTGAGCAACCACTTTGAAGAAGAGAGAGAGAGAGGCAAACACAATTTGCAACTACTTCCTATAGCAACCTGCGTTGGTTGTTTTGAAGATCCAACGGTCAAACCTTATTTGATCGAGCTACAATTTTTATTGAAGATTCCCCACTCATATTTCTTCAATTTGGACGGTGGGATTGTCTACTGCAGCTCGGTAGAAGCGTCAGGAATTTTGTGAAGAGTTGTTGTCCAGGAAATTTCTGTTACCGTCAATCTTGGTTGTTTCAGAAATCCAACAGTGAAATCTTCTCCAATTGCTCTAAAAAATTTACTGGAGTTTTACCTCTCACATTCGTTGCTTTTGGATGGTCAGATTTGAGATCGGAGCTCTAGTTTATTTTCAGAAAATTCGTGAACATGGCTGTTTTTTTTGGTGATGAGATTCTTGAATTCTTCCTTATTAAATTTCAATTTGTTGATATTTTGTGCCATTGTTGGTGACCATTTGAGGATTAGGAAGACTTGTATTGATATGCTCTGTGATTAGCTTTTGTGAGACTCATTGTACCTTTTTTTTGGTATTAGTGGAGTATTTACCGTCCCTTGGGTTTTTTTTATCTCTATTGAGAGGTTTTTCCTACGTTAATTATTGGTGTTGATTTATTCTTCTGTTTTTGACTGCATATTGGTTTTTGTTTGCATTGATTGATTGCGTTCAGGGTGTTTCCATATTGTTATGATAAAAGTGAATCTTATTGCTTTCGCTGCCTGATTTTTCCATCAACTAGTATCAGAGCTTATTGATTTTGGGCTTGGTTTGGTGAACAATGGAAACTAACACTAGTAGAATGGTTATTATGAATGACTCCATTATAATATTTGGAAGGCGAAAATGGAAGATTTGTTTTACGTGAAAAAATTCCATACGCTTGTTTTTGGTAATGAGAAGCTTAGTAATATAAGTGATGAAGGATGAAATCTCTTGCATAGAGAGGTCTGTGGATATATTAGAATGTGGATTGATGATAATGTGTTGAACCATATTATTGGGGAGATAGATGCTTGGGCTTTGTGGATTAAGCTTAGACAGTTATATGCTAGAAAAACTGGGAATAACAAGATGTTTTTGATAAAGCAACTGTTAGGTTTGAAATATACTGATGGGACATCAATGACAGATCATTTGAACAACTTCCAGGGAATTATGAATCAATTATCTGCTATGGGTAACAAGTTTGATGAAGAAATTCAAGGACTATTTCTTCTTGGCTCCTTACCAGATTCATGGGAAATTCTTAGAACTTCACTGTCCGATTCTGCTCCAAATGGTGTCAGCTCTATGGATCTTGCCAAGAGTATTGTTTTGAATGAAGAAATGAGAAGAAAGTCACATGGTACATCGCTTCATTTAGATATTTTGGTTTTTGAGTATAGGGGAGAAGCAACAGTCGTACTCCAAAAGACAAAGATCAAAGTAAGAGCAACTCTAGAGGCAGGTACAAAGATGTTGAGCGTAACTATTGTCATAAGAAGGGGCACATAAAGAAATATTGTTGGAAGTTGAAAAATAGAAGTGAGAAGGATAACAATGACAAGGGTAAAGATAGCAGTGATGATGAAGATAGGATCAATGCAACTTCTGTTAATTTTCTTTTAGTTCATGAGTTTGAGTCTGCGAATCTTGTTGATAGCTCAACCAGTTGAGTGATTGATAGCGGTGCTTCTTTTCATATCACATCTAGGAGAGATTTTTTTACTTCTTATACTCCTAGTGATTTTGGCAGTGTGAAAATGGCTCATGAAGGTGTAGCAAGATGCATTGGTGTTGGACAAGTTTGCTTAGAGATGTCCAATGGCTCTAGATTAATTTTGAAGCATGTGAAGCATGTTCCTGATGTCCGGTTAAACTTACTTTCTGTTGGTAAGTTGTGTGATGAAAACTATAACAACTCATTTTCAGGTGATAGTTGGAAGCTCACTAAGGGTTCCATGGTTGTGGGTAGAGGTACTACGCAGTCTACACTTTATATAACTCAGGCTAAAATTGTAAAAGATATTGTTCATGCAGTTGAGTTTGCTGATGGAACTAACTTGTGTCATAAGAGGTCATATCATATGAGTGAGAAAGGGACGTCTGTTTTAGTTAGAAAGAATGTATTGACTGATGTTGGAAAGGCAAATTTGCAAAAAAGTTCTCATTGCTTTGTTGGGAAGAAAAATAGAGTATCTTTCAAGAGTCACCTACCTTTAAGAAAGTCAGAGATAGGTGATTTGGTTCATTCTGATGATAACAGTGTTGATATGATGACAAGACATTTCCTAGGAAGAGCATGAATCATGTTGTTTTGTCGTCAAATTTGTGAGGGCCTCAACCTAGTCGAGAAGGGGGATATTTGTTGGGTTGTTTCTCTACTTGTGAGGCCCAAACCCATTATGTTTTGATGTGTCCATGACACATTACAGGCCCAATATAATGCATCATTATAATTAGGGTAAAAAGGTTAACCCTAAGTGTGTGCAACTGTATGTGCAACCATGAGAGCATTTGTGTGTGTGAAGAAGTGTGTTAGCAACCGCTTTGAAGAAGAGAGAGAGAGAGAGACAAGCACAATTCCCAGTTACTTCCTATAGCAACCTGTATTGGTTATTTTGAAGATCCAAAGGTGAAACCTTCTTTAATCGAGCTGCAATTTTTATTGGAGATTCCTTACTCATATTTCTTCAATTTGGACGGTGGGATTGTCTACTAGAGGTCTGTAAAAGCGTTAGGAATTTTGTGAAGAGCTGTTATCCATAGGAAGTTCCTGTTACCATCAGCCTTGGTTGTTTCGGAAATCCAACAGTGAAATATTCTCCAATTGCTCTGAAATTTTACTGGAGTTTTACCACTCACAGTTTGTTGTTTTAGACAGTCAGATTTGAGATTGGAGCTCTAGTTCGGTTTTAGAAAATTCGTGAACAGTGGTTATTTTTCAGGTGACAAGATTCTTGAACTCTTCCTTATAAAATTTCAATTTATTGATAGTTTGGGCTATTGTTGGTGACCATTTGAGGATTAGGAAGAGTTGTATAGATATGCTCTGTGATTAGTTTTTGTGAGACTTATTGTACCTTTGTTTTTGTATTAGTGGAGTATTTACCGTCTCGTGGGTTTTTTTTTATCTCTATTGAGAGGTTTTTTCCACGTTAATTATTGGTGTTGATTTATTCTTCTGTTTTTAACTGCATATTGGTTTTTGTTTGGATTGATTGATTGCGTTCATGGTGTTTCCATATTTTTATGATATAAGTGAATCTTATTGCTTCTGCTGCCTGATTTTTCCACGGGGAGTGTAACAATGTGGATTGTTGAGTATCAAAGTGTGAGTCTAAGTCCCACATTGAGTATGAATGAGAAAGTTGAGCAACATATAAGAAAGAAGACCCACAAATCCAATGCCTTAAGGTTTTGGGTTAGAGGTGGTGTCATTCCCTATATGTTGGGCTCTTGTTCTCATTCTTGTTTGTCTCCTCGGCACCGGCTTAGATGAGTACATTCAATGTGGAAGAGGAACTCTCACTTGAGGAGGAGATTGTTGAGTATCCAAGTGTGATTCTAAGTCCCACATTGGATATGAATGAGAAAATTGAGCAATATATAAGAAAGAAGACCTACAAACCTAATGTTTTAAGGTTTTGGATTAAAGGTCATGTCATTCTTTGTATGTTTGGCCCTATTCTCATTCTTGTTTATCTCCCGTGTATTTTCCCATTCGATTTTTCCCAAAACTACGATGTGAGAATGATTTCCTTTAATTGTCTAAGCTCGAACGATCTTCACAACGTTTTTCCATCATCTTCTCCTCTTACAATGTTATTCTTCGTCCGTTGAAGATGCCTCTTCACACACAAAGTAAAAGAAAAACCTCACACTCCATTTGAACAAGGTTCTCGTTCTCATGTTTTTGGCCAACTTTGCTCCCGAATTGTATTTAAGAAAAAAAAAATAGACAAACTAATATAGCTATGCCAACTCAACTCTCCCTTAAGGATAATATAAAAAAATTGTCACCTCAAGTTGAGGAAGTGGTGTCTCCACAATCTAGTATACGAGTAACAACACTCATAATATTTATATGATAAAACAAAATTATTTGACAATTAATATTCGTATCTTTAAAACTGATCAATTCATTATTAATGCACTAAAAAAAATTTAATAACCCAATACAACCCATAAAATCTAATTAGATTCGATTAGAAGTTAGGTACAATCTGTTTACACTCATTTGCACTCATAAATAAATAAGTAATATGACTAACATTCACCTTCCCATACATAAAGGAGTGATGTCTTAAGCTCTCCAAATGTATAATCGGACACAACCAGAATAAGATTCTTGGATCTCATGTTTGATCACTAAGACGAAAGAAAATTATGTTCACATCTATTATTAAATAAGTTACGAAAAGATTGAAAACGAAATACCATTTCTTTCTCGTTAGTTTAAATACTAAACTTAGTATCCTTATTGAATCGAACACTCGACAAAGTTTTAAAACATTTGGTTAACACGATAATTTTGTTTAACACGTCTCCTACTAACGCAGCAAAAATGCTTGAATACATAAGAACGGGTAGCACGGAAACTGTAAGACATAATAACAAAATGCTTCAAAATGAAGAATGTGCAGCAATGATGAGATACTCCATGTGTAATCATAGAATTTAGATTTTCTAACTGCATTCTTAGTGGTGTAATTTATTATGTCTTCAAAATATACTGATCTTCTTGATATTTTAAAATATATTAAAAAAATTAATATATCAAAATTAGCATATTTTAAAGACAAAATAAAGAAACAATACCAAAAATTCCACAAAAATCTAGTAGGCTCATCATTATATCATGAATGGAAAAGCTAACTTGCTCGTTGGACAAATATTTATTTCTCTTAAAAAACATTTAAATTGTTTATTTTTATAAAAATTAAAGAATAGTTCGTTATAAAATATTTTTTAAGAATAGTTTTCTTATCTGGTAACTACTCATAATTAATTTCGAAGTGTTTGTTTTATATATTGTGAAGTAATATATTACCTGTGTAAGTTATTGTAAATTTCTTGTAAGCATAGGTTTAATCTCTACAAATGAAAAGATGCATGGTTAATAATTTTTAAATTTTTTCTACAATAATTTTAACTAGCCTTTTAGTATGATAATAATAAAGTAATTAACATCACTTAATACGAAATGTAATTTGCCAGTTCGTGCTAATTAAATTGGATGCACTTATAGTAAGAGTAAAAGAAAAGGGTAGTAATTTGCATATAGAATTTCTTATACCTAATATATATGGATCAAAGGAATGCCTGTTTAACAAGTCTCCTTGAATTTAGGTCCATTCATGTAAATAGTGCAGTAATATAAAAAAATTTAAACACATTAGCAATAAGAGGCACTGAGGCAACCAACAATCGCAAGCCTTTTTTTATAAAAGGAGGTTATTATTACCAGCATAAAGCACTGTTGGAGGCTCAATACTATTATTTAGCAACAGAGCCCATTAAGAAGGTAATATTATCATACAAACGGTTCTTCAGAAGAAACACGCCTAGGAATTTGGCAATTTCAGATACTAGATTTCCCTCCTTTTGAGTACACAACAGAATTCCAAGATGGGTTGCGAGGAAGAAATGTGTCCTGCCAACAGTGAAATTTTTACAAGACCAAAAATTAGAGAACACGCACCATCAAAGCACAAGATGGACAAGTGCTAAATGCAAAAGGTTTGAGACCAGAACGTAAAACTGGAACATTTTAAATACTGCAGTCTGAGTCAACGGTGCTCTAGCATAGACAAAGGTGAAAAAAGTGACAATTTTGGCAAATAGGTATGAGAAAAAAAATATAATTATATTTTCAAGCTCATAAACCTACACATATAAGTTCATTGCTTGCTAAATAAATGTGGAGTTATGGCAACCATTTCAAAGATTACATGAAAGTAATCACTGATAACAAAATTGATTCATGAAAGGAATGATAATCAAAATTGTCGAGAAAATTTTATGGAACAACTTCGTCTGAATGCATAAAAACGTCTATCACACAATATTACAAAGAATGATAAAGGAACAAGAAGGAAAGGAATCAAAATACAAGAATTTAAGATAATTCATTTAGAGTGTTAATGAACTCCTATTTCCGTTCATGGACAAACTTTACTGAAAATAAGTTTTTCTTCCTCACTTGAGTTACATAAAGACCTTAATATATATTACAACTCAATCATTACTCTCTCAATACAGTGAATGTTTGTTCACTTACAACTCACATAATAACAACAACCAACATCATGTTTTACACTAAGTTCTTATGTACACAACACCGTAACAACTAACTACCCATGAATAACGTTTATCACTCAACAAAATTTATTCTCTCAAATTACAAAAAGAACTCAAAAGAGATGATAACTCAATGTTACTCTCTCAAAATAGTGAATCCTCACTCACTTACTACTCCCATAATAAAAACCAATGTCATTTCTTACAACAAGTTCCTATTTGGAAAATGATACTTTGACACTGCATTTTTTCTTACTTCCGTTTGACACTCTGACGTGGCATGTGCTGTCTCGCGTGACAATGAAAGAGAAAATTTAGTTCTTTTTGGCATTCCACCCTTGAGACACATGTGTGTGTTCCAAAATTACAAACAACGAACCAATTATTTGAACTGAGCTAACCACTTAGTATTTTCATCCCTCAGACACGTGTGTGTTCCAAAACTACACACAGTGAACCACTTATTTGAACTGAGCTAACCACTTAGTGTTTTCATCCCTCAGACACGTGTGTGTTCCAAAACTACACACAGTGAACCACTTATTTGAACTGAGCTAACCACTTAGACCTTCCACTCCTGAGACACATGTGTGTTCCAAAACTACACACAGCGAACCACTTAGGTGAACTGAGCTAACTACTTAGACATTCCACCCTGAGACACATGTGTGTGTTCCAAAATTACACACAGCGAACCACTTATTTGAACTGAGCTAACCACTTAGTGTTTTCACCCCTCAGACACGTGTGTGTTCCAAAACTACACACAGCGAACCACTTATTTGAACTGAGCTAACCACTTAGACATTCCACCCCTGAAACACATGTGTGTGTTCCAAAATTACACACAGCGAACCACTTATTTGAACTGAGCTAACCACTTAGTGTTTTCACCCCTCAGACACGTGTGTTTCAAAATTACACACAGCGAACCACTTATTTGAACTGAGCTAACCATTTAGACCTTCCACTCCTGAGACACACGTGTGTGTTCCAAAACTACACACAGCGAACCACTTATTTGAATTGAGCTAACCACTTAGACCTTCCACTCCTGAGACACATGTGTGTGTTCCAAAACTACACACAGCGAACCACTTAGGTGTACTGAGCTAACCACTTAGACCTACCACCCCTGAGACACATGTGTGTGTTCCAAAATTACACACAGCGAACCACTTATTTGAACTGAGCTAACCACTTAGACATTCCACCCCTGAGACACATGTGTGTATTCCAAAATTATACACAGCGAACCACTTATTTGAACTAAGCTAACCACTTAGACATTCCACCCCTGAGACACATGTGTGTGTTTCAAAATTACACATAGCGAACCACTTATTTGAACTGAGCTAACCATTTAGTGTTTTCACCCCTCAGACACGTGTGTTTCAAAATTACACACAGCGAACCACTTATTTGAACTGAGTTAACCACTTAGACCTTCCACTCCTGAGACACATGTGTGTGTTCCAAAACTACACACAACGAACCACTTAGGTGAACTGAGCTAATTACTTAGACCTACCACCCCTAAGACACATGTGTGTTTTCCAAAATTACACACAGCGAACCACTTATTTGAACTGAGCTAACCACGAAGACTTTCCACCCCTGAGACACATGTGTGTTCCAAAATTACACACAACGAACCACTTATTTGAACTGAGCTAACCATTTAGTGTTTTCACCCCTCAGACACATGTGTGTGTTCCAAAATTACACACAGCGAACCACTTATTTGAACTGAGCTAACCACTTAGACCTTCCACTCCTGAGACACATGTGTGTGTTCCAAAACTACACACAGCGAACCACTTAGGTGAACTGAGCTAACCACTTAGACCTATCACCCCTGAGACACATGTATGTGTTCCAAAATTACACACAGCGAACCACTTATTTGAACTGAGCTAACCACTTAGACATTCCACCCCTGAGATACATGTGTTTTAAATCAACTGCGTTTTCTCTTTCATTGTTATGCGGGACAACACATGCCACGTCGGAGTGTCAAACGGAAGTAAGAGAAAGTGCGGTGTCAAAATATCATTTTCCTTCCTATTTATACAACAAAGTAATAACCAACTTCCTAAGAATCACACCGTTTATCACTCAATAAAAACTGTGACAAGTGGGACAAGTGTTTCAAACTTCACACAAAACGTGAACACATTAGATACATAACAGTAAACACAATTGGGCATACAAGACGACCCTCCATAGAAGTGTACAAGACGTTAGACACTTTGATTGAGACAAGATGACTGCCAAGATAGTCTTTACCAAACACAACCTTTAGACGATCTTTTTGGAATCAAGTAAGTTGGAATCCCACATTGGATAAAAATATACAAGACCAACATATAAGCAGAAAAGATCTATAAACCTATTATTTTAAGGTTTTGGGTTACAAGTGTTGTTACGACTCCTTACATGGGTTTGCTTATAACTTAATGTTAAATATCTCCCTGGACTACCCTCAAAACGACCCAACAAGTGGTATCAAAGTTGTTGTTGGTCTTGGTGGCCGGCTTGGATGAGTACCAATGTGGATTGGGTGAATAATGTTTCTACTAGAGGGAGAGTTATGTAAAAAGGACTTGCACTGGGAAGTTTGTTGGAGCCATGTGTGAGTTAGACATTATGTAAAATTATGCAAGAAGAGCAATATAAAAGGAGAAAATACGTACAAACCTATTACCTCAAAATTTTGAATTGAAGGTGTCATGGTTCCTTATATGGATGACTTGTATGCCACAAATCTCCCCAGACTCTTTCCTTGAAAAAACCCAACAAATCTTCAATTCTTAGGTGTAGATGACTTTCACCAAATGACCCACAAAGAAAAAACAAAGATGTGCTACTAGACAAGCTTGTATAGCAAGACTATTAGATTTTACTAAACCAATTTTTAACAAATCTCAACCTCGAATCAGGACAACTCAATCAAGTGAGACTCACCTCAACAACCACTAAGCCCATTACAGGCTTAATCAACATTTAATAGGATTAAATCTAAACAATGAAGAACATGTTACTTGACAAAACTTTTGTAATCATGTCAGAGGGATTATGATATGTTAAGACCTTCAACACCTTCACATATCCTCAAGAAATCACCCCTCTTACAAAATACAACTTAATATTAATGTGTTTAATTATTTCATAGTAGATTTGGTTCTTGGACAACTATATGGCACTGTTATTATCACAATAGACTGCAAAAATCTAGCTTTTCACCCTCAGCTCTTTGGTTAGACCTCTCAACCATAAGGTTTCCTTCACCGCTTATGTCCTAGAAATGTTTACAACTTCAATAGTCTACAAAGTCACTACCTATCATAGACTAAACTTTCAACAAATAGCAATGTCATTCACTTTAAACACATAGCCCATGAGAGATTTTTGGTATCCAAACGCCAAACATAGTTCAGGTCTGGAAACTCTTCAATGGGAGCCTTTGTAGCCTTACATATAGCTTCACCATAAACTGAACTCCACCCAGTTATTTGAGTTTCTCTAAAGGTGACATGTCAGCTGATGATACATTAGACACCGTAATCTGTATGTCTTTGCTCCTTTTAGATATCCTAGAAACATGCATTTAACAACACATGCTTCTAGTTTTCCTTGCTTTATGTGAGCATAGGCAACATAGTCAAAGATTATCAGATTATTCTGACTAGGAGTCTTCATATTAAGAGTTGTTGAGAGACATATATTAATCACATAAATAACAGAAAAAGTAGTTTAAACCCAAAACATCTCAGGAACTCAAACACTTAGACATACATCACATTATTTCCAAAATGGTTTCATTGAGTCTCTCTCTACTAGGTCATTCTGTTGAGGAATCCCAACTATCATCCTATGTCTCACTATGTCATGTTGCTTGCAAAAGTTGTTATACATCTTTGGACAAAATTCAAGACCATTATCCATTTTGAACCTATTCACTGTCTTATCAGTTTCGTTCTCCACCAGACACTTCCAACTTTTGAAGATTTCAAATGCTTCATCTCTAGTCTTCTAATGACTGACACGTATCTTCCTCGAGTAAATCGTCAATAATCAACATGAAGTACATGGCACCAAAGTATCAACACGAACATACTTAAAGGGTCTCTTTCATTTTTTATCTCACAATGACCTATCAAGTTTTTTCCATAGATGCAATGCTCACAAATTTTTAGTTGCCGAACAAGCTTCTGCAACTCAACTAAGTTTTTCTAACTTAGATGACCTAGCCTTTATGTCATAACTTAGTTTTGGATAAGATTGTCTGCTACAATACGCATAGAGCCAAATATTATTGTGAACCACAAGGCATAGAGATAGCAGAAACAAAAGTAAGAGCAGCAGTGACGACGATAGTTGCAGCAGTGGTGTCAACGGTGGTGGGACTAAACGATAACAAAGGAGGTTGGTGGTGCAATGTGGGTAGGGTGGCCTAGATCAATATTTCGTTCTAATGTTTGGTTCTGGCCAGGTTGTATGGCCAAACTCAATTTTTATAAAGGAAAAAACACTTAGGGCTGACTCCCGCTAGGAAAATAAGAAAACAGAGAAGATTAGGGTATCACAGCCTCAAGTTGGGTCAAGTCACATGGACCCGAGGCTTGTTCTCCTTAGGTTTACATGGGTGGTGCGCTACCACTTCATTTCGCATGCGCATTGCGCTACTAGTTTACAACTTTTGCCATGTCCCTTCTACGACACCGTTCCATAAAATCCAAAGCAATTACGATGTGTCACTGTGAAAAACTCACATGGCCACAACCATGTTGTAGAAGCAAGCTATAAATGGATTGTCTACTATGTATAGTCAGGGTCAGTTAACCCTGAGTTATCTCTCAACGAATTCAATTATAGATTCAGTAAGATAGATTCCAAATGTTGTCTACACAGTTGTTAGTTAATATAAGTAGTTAAAAGGGGGGTTATATTTGTTTGAACAAAAGTTTAAAAAACACGATTGAGAGGATAAATAATAGCTTACTCATATCCATACATCTATAAGGTATTTGGTCTTTTGTCTCTTAAATTAAGCAAACAATAGATGGTTTAGAATAAGGTCAACTAAACAAGAATTCTAATTAGGGAACAGAATTGAATCATCAATATCCATTCAAAAACTATTCTAATAACAAAAATTAGATATCAAAAAGACCAGACTTGTTTAGCTCAGCCTATTACAGATATTGAATAATTAAGCTTTAACAACACGAAATATCAGAATTAATTGAGAAATCACAAGAGAATCAACCCATTAAGTTTAGCTTTCTATACGGATGCAAAACAAAAGAATTACAAAGAAGAAAATAAGAAAACTATGATGCTTTATTTCTGAACGTGTTTCTAGTGTGGAGCTTCATATGTTTTTCCTTGAAATTTGTATCTTTTTATAGGTTTCTTTGCTCCAAGAATCTTGGAATTATATTCTATCTTAGATACTATTTTTTTTTTTATTTCTTAGTTTCGAACTTTCCAAAATTCTCCAATTTGTTTCCTGTTTTGTTGGAGATGTTGTTTCTTCTTATTTTTCTAGATGGTTTGATTAATTCTATTTTTGAGATATAGTAGATTTTATTCTCTAATTCTTTTAGTCAGATTTCATTTTCCATTTTGATTAGAAAAGCAACTTAGACTTGATTGATCAAGTTCACTCATAGCAGTAGACGCTTCCTTAGGACTTGTGCATCAATACAAAAGATGCTTTTATCTTACCATCTAAACATGTTCACATCAAACTCTTTTTACATCTTCGTATTCATTAATTTTGATGTTGCTAAGGTGCTCAATTAAGTCTTAGTATGAGTTGATGGATCGTCTGCTCCATATAACTAGTAAACATATTGCGAGAAGGATTAGACAATCTACTATGACTAAAAATCCAAGGTTAACAATAACAACAGTTAAGATCGAGATAAACCCCATGAGATGAGTTCTATTTAAAACATTGGATTCATTCCTAATAACAGTCCAAGAAAGCTATGATGATTAAAGGTTTTAAATGCAAGTAAAACTATTCTCATCATGATGCCATAGCATATATTTTTATAACAGTGCACAAAGAACGAGAATAGAAAAACAGGCGCGAAGGAAATGAATCAAACACATGAGAATTTAACGTGGTTCAATCAGACAATTACAATCTACATCCACGAGCAAACTTCACTAAGAACAAATTCCTCTTCCTCTCTCAAGTTACAAAAAGAACTCCACAAAGATTACAAGCCAATTGTTACTCTTTCCATATAGTGAAAGTTATCTCATTTACAACTCATGTAATAACAACAACCAACATAATGCTTTACACCACTTTACTCTTTCAATATAGTGAAAGAACTACACAAAGATTACAGGCCAACGTAATGCTTTGCACCAAGTGTCTATTTATACAATACATTAATAAATAACTTCACGTGAATCATGCCATACATCAATTAATAGAAATTGTGACATGTTGACATGTCTTTCACACTTTACACAAGACTTGAATACATTAGACACAATTCGGTATAAAATACGATTCTCCACCAAACGAGTGTACAGGACAACGAATGCACTAGCTAAGACAAGACAACCTTCATTAGACATGTCAAGATAGTCTTCAACAAACACAACCTTCAAATGATTTTGTATTCGTAGGTTTAGAAGACTTTTACAAGACAACCCATTAAGGGCAAACAATATGTGCTACAAGACAACCTTGTCCAGCAAGATGATCATATTTTACTAAACCAATGTTCAACGAAACTATTGTGCCAAATGACTCAGCACAAAAACTGTGGAAAATCAAACATTAGACACAACTATACTTCATAGTTAAGCTAAGTAAGTTACATATCCTTGTACTTCAGGTTATAGGGGCTATCAGGTTTCTATTTCAAAATAGGTATAGTAGTATTAACCTTAAACTCTCCAATAGAGTAAATCAATACTTTCTTAAACACAATCAAACAAGTTCAGCGCCTGTTGACATTACCCTGTAAGATTCATAAATAACACTACGGAGTTGAGGGACTTTAAAGGAAGCTAATACTTAGATCAGGAAAGGACACATACAAACTAAGCTTTCCATTAAATTTATGGACATGCCTTTAATCCGGGGCAAGCTATACTTTATCTTGCAATTCTACCAGCCAACCAACTATCAGGTGTTATAAAGTATCCATAGATGTAGTTTTTGATATGAATACCTCAAAACAACCAAATTCAGTAGTACTAGTTCTTTATACCGGAGGTAAACTTGAGTTTATGATGCTTAGCTCCCTAAATGTGCCCAAAATCATAGTCACAGACCATTTTAAAGCCTAACTACAAAGCAAAGTACTTTGGGGCCAATGGCGCTCGTAATTAAGATTTCTTCTATTTGCACATAAATCTTACAAACTACAACTAATTCACGGTGCCTAAGTCAAGACAAAGACAATAATTTGCTGCTAGAATTCCTCAACCCTGCCATTCAAGTTGAGAATCAAGAAAACCATCAAGGATAATTGCGGAATACAGTTTCGATGATGGAATGTTGATAAAGCAAAGCACAGCAATGAACATATATTTTCTTTCCCAAATAGACGAGAATTTCCTCCCCAGGGCAACATCACATACTAAAGTGAAGGGCTTGCAGATGTATAGAAGACTCTTCAATTCATAAACTAACATATCCCAGCATCAAAGACTCCTCCATTTGGAGATGTAAAGAAAAAGGTATTTGCACGCAACCTACCTTCCTCTTTCTTATGCAAAGAGACTGTTTCTGAATTCAAACCCATGGCCAACCGATCACCAAGGCACAACCTTACCTTGTGTCAAAGCTCACCCGGTGTGACGCTTTGTCCTTTAACCAAGGACCACGGTTTATTTCCGACTTGGGAATGAAATGTAATTGGAAGTAACAAATTACTCTAACATTAACCAACCCAACAGAAGGAGATTAGTTGAGTGCGAAACAAGAACATCCAGATACCTCCTAGTTACACCAAAAAAGCTCACCCTTTAATGCATTACCAATGAACTTATGAAAAGAAGCATACAAGGAAACAAAAAGAAAGAAGCAAAAGGGTGTAATCCAATCTAACCATAAAGTTAGGTCCTTACAGAGACATAGGAACATGTGGGGATGACGGACAAGGAGTGGGATTGGGCATGGTGAAAGGCTGCGACGCAGAGATGGGAGGCCAAGCCAAGACCTCTCTTGGAAGGGGGCACAAAGGTGTGGACCAAATCCATGACCTTCCCCTTCTCTCTCAACACGTACTCCAAAAACGCCTCCTTGTCCTCCGTCTCGAACCTCTGCAACGCTTCGTTCCATACGATGTTGTTACTCTTCCCACCCTCACCCTCTGCTTCGCTCTTCGTCGCCATTTCCACACTCTCTGCCCCCTCCCCTCACAATGATGTGTTATACGTTCCAAAATCGGGTTTAAACGTTTTTTTTTTTTTTTTTCAACGTAAAATATGCTTTTGTTATAAATTGTGTCTTAAATATGAGATCTTCTTAAGATTTTTCTTTTGAAGATGTCCCAATATTATATTTTTCTCAAGAGAAAAAAAACAAATAAATAATGTAAGAACGATTTTGATTCCATGGTTGTTTAAGTGTCAATTCCAATATATTAAATTTAATATCAATAGTCAAGAACAAATTTATTTTTAAGTTCTTAAAGTAACATTATTTTAATTTGTTGACTTTAATGTTGAATTTAGTTAATATATCATGCATGTATATTTAATATATCATTATTTTTTTAAATTCTATCTAAATTATATATATATATATATATATGTATTATTCCTACAATTTTAAATATTTAATTATTACACATTGTCATAGTTTTATATCAAAATAGTGCAATTTCGTGGGTATGAGCAAGTTTCAATAAAATTTATGTTATTAGGTAAATTATGTTTGACTAGAGCTTTTAAGTATAATTTTGGTTCAACATAATTTTCCTCTACTGAAATCCTGTTTAGAAATATGTTTCTGTTTTTTTTTTAATTTTATTCAAATTGTATATAAAAATACGATTTCATTTGATTAATATTTTTTAAAGCTCGATATCTTTTTATGTCGGAAAATGTTGTTCATATAAATATGTAACACCAAAAAACATGTTCAAGATAAAAGAATGAAAATGATTGAAAAAAACTGCAGAACATTTATTTATGAGAAGAAACACAAAAAAAAAAAAAAAAAAAAAAAAAAAGAGAATGTACAAAAAAATACTTGATGAAAATTCACAACTATTGGAAGGGGCAATGAATTCCTTCACCTCTCCAATTTTGAGCATATACTGTATGACTGAACCAAATAACTAAAACATCCTCTGTAATTATAATTTAATGATTATTTTTTAAATTCATATTTAGAATATATTTTTCAGAACATAAATTTTACATTTTGGAAATAAATTTTAAAAAACATTTTTCAGTACATAAAATTACATTCTGAAATATATTTTCTAAAATAAGTTTTCTAAAAAAATGTTTTCTAGGATACAAATTTTATGTTTTAAAAAGTATTTTTCAAAAATAAATTCTGGAAAATATTTTTCATTACATTCTAAACAATATTTTCTAGGACCTATTTTAAAGAAACACCCTTCTTATGAATTTGAAATAAAATCTCAAAAACATTTTTTATATTTTTAAAATTAATGGGGTGTATTCGATCGAATAGATGAGGTACAGGAAGCAATAGTCATTGAAAACTTTTGGGCTTATACTTTTGTGAAAATCAATTCAAATCGAAACCTACTGTAAGCCCTCGTGAATTCCCATGGCAAAAGAAGGTGCTAGGATAACTCTCGCTGCAAACTGAAGAGCAACAAACTTTTCACATTATGCCTCTAAACATAATTTAATAAAATAAATAAATAATATACCTAGGCATATGAAATTTTTTTTTCATTAGAGTTCCTTTTACAAATAAACTTTTCCACAAAATTACACATATTTTTCTGTACAAACTAATCTAACTTATTTCTTCATAATTACCATTACAAGAAATATAACCCTTTGTTGACAAAAAAATTAGTGATAAATATAATTTTTGTCACTATTGATATATTAGTTGTGACAATATTTTTATTTGTCACAAATACTATTTATAATAGTGACAAATTTTAAAAAATATTATAAATATTATTTAGAATATTGACAATTAAAAAATGTCGTAATATTCATATTTAAAAATTACATATTAATGCGTATAAATTAATAATGATCATATAACATAAATTATTATATAATAATATTTTTAATTTATATTACTAGAGTTTTTTTTTTTTTTTTAAAACTAAATTTGTTCTACTTTAGAGTTAAATTCATAATCTTTTGTTAAAAGGGTAACTATGGTTCTATTGTACCATTTTACAATTATGATACTTATTTTGATATTTATTTATCTATTTAGACCTTTATACTTTTTTATTATGGTATTAATAATATTCACTTCAAATTTAAATTTATTATTTGAATTTAATATATAAAATTTAAATTATCTAAACTATTCTCTCTATATATAAATATAAAAGTAAGTAATAATTATATATATATATATATATGGAAATAAAAAATAGATATGATTCAATTAAATATAGATCATTGAAAAAAATAAACATAATTGATAACAAAGTTTCTTTTGCAAAATGATATAAAATAATAATCAATTTTTATCTTTATCATCTTTATCAATAATATTGTTTTTTTTTAATCGTCTGTTAAATCAATATTTGCATCATCACTTCCTTCGTCATTGTCGTCATCAATAACTTTCACAGACATAATTAGATTTACATTAGTTGCAGTTTGAGTAAAGTCATTTCTATGTAAATGAAATTGAGTCAATGTCTTAGCTTTCTTGACACACCTCATTTGTATCTTCCTTTGACATATCATTTTCACTATTTACATATTACCTGTGACAATACTTTTATTTGTCACTAATATTATTTACAATAGTGACAAATTTTAAAAAATGTCACAAATATTATTTATAATAGTGACAAAATTAAAAAAA
>Ga0209700_104863_pt1 | contig 23533 bp, 9 predicted proteins | sample SiratroredBW_FD_187528 | JGI IMG/M metagenome (GOLD analysis project Ga0209700, IMG submission 187528) | Root nodule microbial communities of legume samples collected from California, USA - Siratro red BW (SPAdes) (version 2) | ecosystem: Host-associated > Plants > Roots > Nodule | place: USA...
TTTTTTTTCTTTTACAATTTTATAGAAGTTGAAGAAAGTAACAGTGATGAACTCTTTCTGTTTGGTTTATCAAGAAAGAGAAAAGGATGAAAACAATATATATATCTCTTTGGTCATGATCATCATCTTCTGTTCTTGTTCTTCACTTGCTTCCTCTCTTTCACGTGTTCTTGGCTCTTTTTTTGTTGTTCGGTTGATTGATGAATAATAGAGTGTTGTTTTGGGCTATACTAGGTAAGGTTTATCTCTCTTTCTCTCTCTTTCGTGTTCAATTAAACTTGTTTTAATATGTCAGAAAACTAATTAAATTAGGGTTCTTTTTGCCACGACATATGAGCTGTGCAATTCTTTATTATATAAATTATTTTGTCTGGTGATGCGTAGTTGAAACTATTGCAACTGCTTCATCATCATTTATGTTATTCTAGAAATGGACGGTTACAAGTTCAAATAGGAAGATAACTATTGTGCAAGGACTAAGGACAAAGTAAAATAGTTTCTCCTTCTTATTACGCAATCCAAATCCATGTCCACCACTATTTTAACACCTTAATTTATAACACAGGTTCATTAATAATTAACAAGTTTTAGTTAATTTAGAAAAAAAAAGGTTATCCGTGGATGATGTAATTTCTGTTGGAATGTTCCATTGTTTCATCTAAAAAAGGTTAAAAATAATTGTTTTGGATTGAAGTGATGAAAGAGGAGAAGAAAAATGAAGATTGAAGAAGGTATAGAGGCGGAAATGAGAAGAAACTTGAGTTTGATTGCTTGTTTGAATGACCAATTATAGATAGCTGTGACTTTCTGGTTGGAGCTCGTGTGCTATAATAATATAAAAAAAAAGTTTAATGCAGAGACAGTTGATTAAATAATAAAAGATAAAAAATATTTCTAGTCATTTAAAATATATTTAATTATGTTTTTATCTCTTAAAAATTCATATGAATTTGATTTTTATATCTGAAATTTAACAGAATTCATTAATCATTCAGATTTGAAAAAACTTTCGTCTTTCAAATTTACGATTTAAAGATTGAAATATTTTTTAAATTTAATTTGTGGAGATAAAATAATACTTTTAAAATTTGAAAAATTATAACGTATTTTTGAAAAAAAATAGAGAACCAAAATTATATTTTTTTAAAAAAATTTAAATTATAAACATAATTAAATCTTTATAATATTTTGAAAATTAGTTCTTATGTTTTTTAAAATAAATTCTTGTACTCTATATATTTTAATAAAGTACAGGGTTTTTTTAGTTCGCATGTGATAAGAAACTAAAATTGCTCTTTTTTTTTATAAATAAAAAACTTAAGCATTTTAATTTTTTCATAAAAAATAATATTATTACTTTGAAACACTTTTGGAATTAAAAACCTATTTCATCCAATATTAAAAATACCAGTTATACGGCTCAGTTTGGTTATTTAAATTAGTTTAACCAATAAAAATATTTTAATTTATTTCCTTAAAATAAAATAAATTGTAATATATAGGGCGAGTTTGTTTGAGTATTTTTAGAAAAAAAAAATCACTAACAAAACACTTATTATTGTTTTTAAACTTATTTTAAAAAATCATAAGCAACAATTAAGCAGATGACGAGGCTGTTTTTGCAAAATATGGAAGAACATGTTTAATAAAAAAGAACATTTTTCTTATAATGGTAGTCTAAGTAATTTATGTTTCTTTTAAGAATTACTCATTTATATATTTTTTACAAGCACTTTAATTTTTAACTTAACAAACTTACCCATAAACCTTTTTTTTCTTAAAAAATTCTTTCCAGTGAAATTAAAAAATAAAGTTTGATTCTGCATTATTAGTAAGAACTGTGTTTTTATAGGAATAAGTGAAAGATGAATATTTTATTATTTTAAATTATAAAAATTATAAATTTATATAAGCTTATATATATAATTAAATATTTTATTATTTATTTATTTAATATAAATAAGGGTGTTAAAATGAGTTAAGTTGATTTGAATGGTTTGATTTATTAGTAGTTGATTTATTTAAAAATATTTTCTTCCCAAATTTAATACTTTTATTGTATTATAATGAAAAATGGACGAATTCTCATTTATTTATTGCAGTAAAAAATAAAAAGTTGTTAAATTGATATAGAAATGAGTTATATAGCTCAACTTATTTTTAACTTGATGAAAATCTATTTAACGTGTTGATAAAGTGGAAATCATTTTGGCCTATATTAAAAATATTTATTTTTCAGTTTATCTCAACTCAAACTCGTGGTGAATTAGATTGACTTACAAATTTGATTTCATTTTGATATTTTTAATTATAAATAATCATCTCTTAAAATGGTATATACTCTAATCTTTATAAGATGGTTACCTGTCTTTTCCCGCTTCAGAAATCATCAATTAGAATACTGCAAATATGTTAATTTTACTTAATCATAATTTTGATTTAAGTAAGTTATATGTTTTCCTCATATCTCTAAATTTTTTTTTCTTGTGTTTGTTACACAAGTGGTGTTATGTTGTGATATATTGGATGTTTAAAATTTATAAAATACAAAGTTATCAGGCTTTGAAAGATTACACTATTAACTTTTTATTTTAGAAAAATGTTATTAAATTAATATAGAAATGTGTTATATAGGTCAATCTATCTTCAACTTGACTCAAATCCATTTAACCCATTGACCAAGCCAGAATCATATTGGTCCACATTAAAAATATTTCTTTTTCAACTCAAACCTGTGATGAGTCAGACTGATTCACAAATTTGATTTTATTTTTACATACCTAATTATAAATGAATATCTCTTTAAAATGGTATATATTCTAACATTTCTAAGATGTTTATTAGCCCTTTCCCTCTTCAGAAATCATAAAGTAGAATATTGTAAACATGTTAATATTACTTAATGATTTGAGTAAGTTTTTTTTTTCTCTTATCTTAAAATATCTTTCTTCTTGTGCTTGTTTCACAAGTGGGGTTATGTTGTGATATTTTGGATATTCAAAATTGAGAAAATGTAAAATTATGGAGGATTGTGATATTTAACTTTTGATTTTAGAATTATTGTTAATCAACTGCATGTTTGAAGTAGTTCTATTTAGTTGTAAACAAAAAATAATGGATGTTTTATGTAACACCTTTTTCTAATTAATATAGTCCAATAGTTAAATTAATTAAGTAATATTTTATATTATTCGTTGTTATTTATAAGTGTGTGCATGTGTGGTATTTGTCTATGTGTATTTATTAAAATTAATAAATATAAGTACCCTAGTTAAGTTTACAAAACCATTTAATAAGATGGACTTGAAACACCCGACCAAGTAATGGTAATTATCAAATAAATAACATGAGGTTAAGAGTACCTACCTATAATTCTAAAGTAATAAAAAATAAATGAGGTTGGAGATACCTCACTGAATAAAAATAATTATAAGATTACAAATAAATAAAATGAGGTTAATCATTGAGTAAAGATTATTATAAAATTAATAAACAATTAAATAAAATTAGGTTAGGAACATTTCACTAAGATAATATAATTTTAAAGTAACCGAATAAATAAGGTGAGGTTAGGGACATATCACTTAGCAAAGATATTTTCTTTTCTAACACATCTTTCTCACGCCGATGACAGACCCATCAAACTTTGTTAGGATAGACTCAGATACCATCTTAAGAATTATACTTTAAGTCTAACTTGATTTTACAAAACTGTTGACTTGTAAGGTAAAATTTGTATCTACTTATAAAATATGACATGACTTTATTTCTAATTGATGTGTGATCTCCAACACTACCCTCATGTTGATACTGCTCGACTTGTGTGTGGAATAAATATATTAATAGTTCGATAATGAGTGACACATCAAACCTCGGTAAGATAAACTCTAATATCATCTTAAGAATTGGATTTTAAGCCTAACTCAATCTTACAAAATTGACTTTTAAGGTGAAATTTGCATCCATTTATATACTATGAATTGACTTTACCTAATTACTTAATTTATTTAACTTTTAATTTAAATTTATTTAATACATATTTTAACAATTAAGTAATTATAATAATATTTTAAATATTATTTTGGTAGTAAGCATACATTATTTCAATTAATTTTAATTAATTAAAATAGATAATCAAAATCTAAAATAAATAAATAAAACAAAGGAGAAATTTGTTAACTATTAGCTTATTTTAAGGGTGCTTGTAGGTTGGGTTAAATAGGGTTTAGACAAATCTATTATCCAACTATAATTAAAAAAAATATATCAAGCTTGGGTTAGGTTAGGTAGAGTTTCTGCAATTTTTTATATTAAACATAATCTAACCAATAATCCAACCTAGTAGGTTGGGTTAATTGGTACAAGGTTTTGAAAAACTTTTTTTATGTTAGAAGTGGTAATTTTCAATTATTAACTTAATAATTCAAAGCTTCATGTAAATTCTTAAGTAAAGTCACAATATTCTAATACATAAAGTCTTCCTAAAATATCAAACACTATAAAATAAAATAAAATAAAAATATAAACAATTATTAGTAAGATTAAGTTTATGAATAAAATGTGTAAAATTTAAAAACAAAATAAATCATATATGTAAATGGAGCGATCCTAAGTTTAAATATTGTCAAACTATAACATTATAACAATTTAGAACAAAATATTAGCTTTTATTCACATTATAAATAAATGAAAAAAAGCAAACAACAATATAAATTTTTATTTCGATTGTAAACAAATGGAAATCAATAGTAGTTTGATACTTGATTCGACATTTTATATTTCATGTAATTTTGCTCATAAAATCTTTAACACATTGATTATCACCTTTAGACTAATTTTAAGAACAATTCAAAGCTTCAATTGTTGTGGGAATAAAAGAAAAATTACAAAAGGGATCAAGTACATGCGACCCCCACCCCATCTCCACTAAAAGCATGATTTAAATAACACACTAGACATGTGATTCATGGTGATTGAACTTAAAATCTGATCATGAGTAGGACTTGAGAGGATGCTAGTGGCACAAGACTTGAGACATTCATACTTCTCATTCCGTGCTAGTATAGTAGACGTATACAACTATTTTTTTCCATTTGTGTACATACTAAACCAATTACAAATTAATAATCAACAACACTATGTTTCTAGTATAGGAATAATCAATAATCATCATCAAAAGAACAATTATAAATCAACATTGTCTCCACCCACTCACCACATCCTCATAATCAAATGCAAAAATATAATAAAATCACACAACATATATTGGTGTGCTTTCTATCCGTGAAGAAGAGCTTGTGCTTCTACAAAGTATAAGCAAGACAATGACAGAAGATAGAGGGTAACAGAGAAGGAAGATAATTTTCTCACTTAAAATAATGTAGAATTGAAATGCAAAATATTTCACTTGAAATAGAGGTAGAAGACAAGATTGGGTTGGAGAAAAGGTAAAAAAGGTGAAAAGTAGAGATGAAATGTGAAGGCAAACGATGCAGAGACGAAAGACAGACAAATAATAGAGGTGAAGAGTGCAGAAGAACGACAAAGGTGAGAATGCTAGGATTGATGTGAAGATGAACCACAACAATGTTTGGTTTGTTTGTCTTAGGGTTAAGATGTGATGGAGGCAAATGACAAAAACGAACGATGGAGACCAGAATGTTAGGGTTGATATAAAGAAGAAGATGCATCATCATGGGAGTGTTTAGTTTTTTTTTTATCTGATGTTAGGTTTGAGATGCAACGAAGGTAAACACCGAAGGCGAATGACAAAGATGAATCTCAAATTGAGTTTGCAACGAAGGTGAACGATAAAGACAAATGACAAAGGAAGATGCACCACCTCCACAAGAATTTTAGGCTTGCATAGGGTTATACTAATTGCGGGTGTGGGACAAGTATAAGAATGAATCTCAAATTGAGTTTTAAGTCACCGGTACTAAACCTATTACTCAACTGTATAAGAGTGAGTTAGTTTAGTTTGGATTGAATTTGACCCAATTATAAATAAAACTAATCAAACCTAACTATGTTACATAATGTCAAGTTGGATTATTAATTAACCCGATCTAAGTGACTTCTTATTCAAAAACGATATAAATAAAATTAGTTACCTCAATTCCTCACAATCTACCATAAATTATGTTACTTCAATTTCTTGTTGTGTAGGATTATTTAATAAATAATTTTTAAAAGTATGTTATTCACCTTGGCGATGATAAATGTAAGTTTTTTTTTTTTTAAATCATAATCATCTAAAAGATAGATGTGTATTATTGCGTAGATGTGTCTCAAATCATTGAGATATACAAGATGTGGAACAATACTATAAATGAACAGTATCACGCGTGTACACAACATAGTTGGTTGAACTAGAAGGGAAAGAGTTAACGCCCACCCTAGCATAATAACATATATAATAATGTAAAATGTATACTACAAAATAAATTATAGCCTCATGCAATCATATGATAGCCTCATGCAATCATATGATAGTGGACTGAGTTAGCTGATAAGCTTTTAAGAGAAGTAAAACTCAAAATGATGAAGGGATGTTGTGTTTTCATTGGCTAGAATTATTGGAACAATCAAACTCCACTTGGTCACAAATCTGCATCATTCAACTAGGTTAATGGCAACCAGTGAAATGTATATCTGAATGAGACATTGTTAACTTGTGTTTTGTGTCTAAAGTATCTTCTTAAAATGTGTTTTTGACCTAATGAATATTATGTGTATATTAACCTTTTAAAGAAAAATGTCATTTTAAGAATGTATAAAAAAAATTGCTGTTTTTTTTTTTTTTTTTTAACTTTTACGCCTCCCCTCACTTAAGAAGAAGCTTGAGCTTTTATCTTATTTTGTCGTAATTCAATGAATCTCGCAATATAATTGGTTAGACTTCCTGTATGTTCGATCAATTTCACAAGATTTTCTCAATAATATATCAATCAATGATAATATATTTTAAATACACACACACACACACATATATATATATATATATATATATATATATATATATATATATATATATATATATATATATATATTGCAATTATTTCTTTGTCTATTATAATTTAATCATAACTAAATGAAAGCATCCTTAAGGATATGTTTCAAGTGAGATTTTGAAGGAAATGGAAAGGAGAGATTTTTTTTTTTTTTACTTTTAATACTTAATTAATAATGAGAGTGTTATATAATAAACTATATATAGATGATGATAAGAAGTTTAGAGGTCTGTTTTTAACGCACTACACATATTGGCTAGACATCACCCTACATATTTTTTAGTCTTTATCTTAAAATTTAATTATTTTTAATTAACATTTATAAAAATATTTACATTTATTATGTAATCCAATTAAATTAAGTTTATATTACTTCATTAATTTATTTTAAAAATGATTAAATTACAAAATATTATTAAACATTAAAAAATTCTCTCTCTTTTTTCTTTCTTCTTAAAATCCACTTCCAAATATTTTAAGGAAGCTAGAAGGTCTTTTGATAGAATTTCTTCTTTAATAGAATTCATTTTTTTTAAAAGGTCTAATTCTATTTATACTAATGACATGTTGGTGTTGTTATCTCTAGCATAGTTTGTAAATAATTATTAAACCGATATTTTAGCTTGTATTGTACTGAATAAATAATATTTAGTTTATATAAAATAAATAATTGTTTTTAATGTATAAATCTTATAAATTAAAAGTATAATACATAAATATTCTTTAACATATAAGTCATATTTAAATTTATGATGAATAGTTTTTATTTTGTTTTAATTAGTGAAATTTATTTTAAATAATATTGAGATTAAAGTTAAAGCTAAAAATATTAAAAAGGATAAAAAATCTCAAAAGTACTTTCATAAAATGATAACTACAAAAATTTCCTTAAAAAATAGTGGTAAGAAATACTTTTATTCTACATTTTATAATTTATATACTCATGATGAACTATCTATTTTGTTTACTTAACAGAGGATGATTGTGGTGGGTGTTAGGTATCAACTGTGAGTCTAGGTTTCACATTGAGTAGAAATGAGAAAGTTTAGTGACATATTAAAAAGAAAGAAGACTCACAAATTCAATGTCTTAAGGTTTTTGGGTTGAAGCTGATGTCATTCCCATGTGTATTGGGATCTTATTCTCATTCTTATTGGATCTCTCCGGTGTTTCCCCTCGATTTTCTCAGAAAGTGGTATCAGAGCCGATGATTTGTATAACCGGCTCAGACGAGTACAATTTGATCCTTGTATCGAAAGTCTTTCTGACGGAGATTTTAGGCAAGTGTGTCCCGTTTAAGTGTATAAACAACAGTATAAGTGAGGTGCTTCCCCTCGAGAGGGTGTGACTAATTTTGTGTGGATCTAAAGTTTAACCATTGTAGAAATTCTACTAAAGATAGCTAATTAATTACAAAAATTAATTATTAAAAAAATTAATATATACTTTTATCAAAAATATAGTTATCTAAAATAAGTTTAATTAATTTTTGAATTACTAGTATATATCTGACTTTTCTTTTTTACGTATTTAATAAATTATAAAATTTTAATGTAAGTAAAAAAAAATCAATTATATTTTATTTCTATTATTATGTTAACTTGTATTCATCTCTTTCAAATCGAGTCCCGTGAAATTACACACTTTCATTCAATTTAACCCTACTTCTTATGCTGGCCGGTGCTCGTATACGTAGTTTCGACATCTCTTTCTCAATATCTTGTCGTTTTGGTGGTTGCATCTGTCATCTTCGTATCTCATTAATACAAAGATTTTTTGACAAAATTATTGAAGGCAACGATTATAGTAATATATATTTATTACGTTTCATCATAAGTTCATTGATTTAATAAATGTTATCTTACAGAAATGATTAAAAAGGACTTGTGATTATTTGGCCGATAGTGTGAAGATACACATGCCGATAACTTTTTTTAATATGCATAAAAGATATCTTTATTTGATTCATAAAACAAATACCTTTTAAGACATAATATAAATTAAATAAATTTCACCTCTTTTGATATTTTTTTTCCCAAACATATGCACTGAGGCATACAATTTTAGTCAGCATGATTAAAATATACAAGTTCTGAAAAATTTTATTAACACTGTTATTTTAGTCTCACATAGGTAAATAATTTTATACAATTAAAATTAATAATAAATACAGGTTTATATATATATATATATATATATATATATATATATATATATATATAGGTTATATTATGATTAAAAAATCAGAGTAAATAATTATTAATATATATAGATATTATATTCAAATTTATAATGAACAGTTAAATTTAATATAAGATTACTGTAACTATTTAAAAAATATTTTTAAAACTATTGAAATCTAAGTTAGAATCCAAGATAAAAGGAAGTTTATAATTATAAGACAAGATTGCTTTAAGTTTAGAAAATAAAACATTAAGAAATCGATATTAAATTAAATGAAGAATGATTATGCCGTTTTGAAAAATTTTATAAACAGATTTAAAATACTTTATTATTGATGTACTATAAAATTCATTTTTTAAAATTTCTAAATTTTGTTGTATTTTTTTAAACTTTTTAATTGATCGTCTATCCTTTTCATGATAATTTCATCTTTGAGAGATAACGAAAGATAGATTCATCAAAATGTTGATTTAGATAAGTTTCTCGTTTATATAGATTATTTGTTATTTTCTTTTTTTATATGCAGGAGTTTTATACTCTTTTGTCTAAATTATTTCAGTAATAAAAGTTTAATAGTGATATGAAAATAAGTGGAGATATTGATTTCTGTTGAAGTTTTAAAAGTTGTATAGATGTACTTGGATATTTCATAGAAGTTGTATTGATTTCATACAGAAGTATTTGGAAATTTCTCTACTTTGAGTTGTAAGTTTTTAAGTGTTAGGAGTTGTTGTTTGTTTTAAAGCCAACTACTTTGATGTGAGAAAAGCTTTTGTAATTGTAAGATTGACATACATATGAATATTTGTTTGTATCACAAAAACTTGTGTTAGTAATTAATTGAGTTTGCAAGAATGTGTCATTGGTGTTGAGGATGTGTGTTTGGATTTGTTTTGGTACTTTGGTACCATAACTAAGAAAAATTGGTATAGTTGAGCATGTACATTGTAAAATGATATATTTAGAGGTTTAAAGTTGTTTACAAATTGACTAAATTTTAAGAGTGTTTTTAGTTAAGATATGAATATGTGATGTTTGTTGAGTTTTTGCATATACAGTGTAAGTGTCGGACTTGTCACTTGAGCAATACTTAAACAATGATGTTAAATGCAAGTATATAACATTGTTGTTTGACTGTTCAATTCTTTGTTCAAGTGAAAGTCCTCTTCACTCAAATTGCGACTTAAAGTTTGAGCAAGAGATATGCCAAAGTATAGCTCAAGCCATAAATAATTTGAAATTTTGACATAGTTATTGATGAGTTCCTATTTATGATTTAAAGGATAGGATCAAGCAAACATGATTTCAATTCAATTCAGCACCATAAACACAATAACTTTGTTCAAGACATTTAGTGAAACCAAATTAAGACAAAGAAAGAAAACTAACTCATTGAATTGAAGAATCAATGAAGAATATTCCAAAGAATCCAAAAACATTCACTTTAATGGGTTGAAATGACTTGAAACTCCTTTTAATTGTGAAGTATAGGTCTCAACCATGTACTTTAGAGTTTAATAACTTAAAAAAACAACAAAGAATAAAAGATGGAATAGATTAAAAGTGAAAAAAAAAAACATTACTTTCAATAGAAAAATAAGTGTAAGAAGGAAATAACCACTTGAATTTAGAAAACATATTTTTTATATTTTTGTTTACAAAGAAATTGAAGGAAATATTGAGAGAGATGATTTTTATATTTTCTCTAATTTCCTTAAAATTCCTCTTGTTATTCTTTCTCCATACTCTTAATGTTGTCTTTTAAGTTCTTATTCTTGATTTCTCCTCTCTTGAAATCTTATAGTAACTCATAACATAGATCTTTCTTAACTTGGGATCATTACAGTTCTAGAAATTGTGGCTTAATATAAGAAGTCAAGTTGCTTATGCAATATTATGACAATATGCAATGAGATTCATATTGACTCTCTTTTCATTGAGAATTGAGTGCTTAAATGCTCGTTTAGACATTTAAACAAGAAAAAAAAAGCTAAAGAAACATCTCTTCTTAAAAACTATCATCTATTAGAGAGCGATATAGCCACTCAAGAAAAACAAAGGTAGTTCGAGCAAGAAAAAATTAGTAAATTTCACCATATTTAGTGAAGACATGTCATTCAATTAAGGGTGTCTAGCTTAACAGACATATTTCTGGTAGTAAAAAGTTTTGTGTTGTTTTAAAAGGTAAGTTGTGTTTATATACACACATGATTATTGATTTCATATGCATGTAATCATATAACTAAATGATAAATGGAGATATGTGATCAGAAACGATAATTTATTAAAAATGAGAATGAGGTCTTAAGAATAATAAGAATTTTATTAGATATTAAAATTTTGGAAATCATTATGTTTAAATATTGAAAATAATATCAATGAGTAGAGTTGTTTATGAAGTAACTTGATTTTATGTAATTAACAAATTACCTGTGGTAATTTTACTTGTTTAAGAAAATATGTTAATAGTATGCATAAGTATAATTTGAAATATGTGATGTCTTAGGTCAACGAGTGAATGAAAATACCTAGAATGGTAGTCTAGCTAAGTTATAGTTTAAAATATTGAGTATAGGGATCTATTAAGTAAAGAAATATCATAATTTCACTAATAATCTAAATCATATAAATGAAGATATCAAGTGGTGAGAAACTGAAGGTGGTTCTTGAACTACTAAATATATGGTTGTGTATAAAGAATTATTATGATTCAACGAGCTTAAGTTGACATACCTAAAAAGACTATAAATGAATCAATGTTAGTCTTTAATGAGACATTCTCAATACAACTTTTCAAGAATGGATTGATTCACTACAAAAATAAAACTAAAATTACTGATGGACAAAATTCGTCATAAATAGAAATTACCGACGGATTAGCGATGACAAAAAATTTACTAACAGAATTATCGAAGGATTAATTATATTGAGGGGTTAATTATATCGGTAAATTGACGATGAATTTACTGACAAATTTATTGACAGATAAGTTGGCGGTTAATTTGTTGTCAGTAATTACTAACGGATTAAATCCATCGGTAAATTAGTCCCGAAGTTTTTTTATCGTTAAAATTTATCAGCAATTTTTCGTCACCAATTGATATTTTTCTTGTAGTGATTTATATTTAATTACACTAATTTTATGAAGTTGATGCTTACAAGAAATGCTTAAAATGTGTCAAGTGAAATTAGTTAGATGAAATGAGTTATCTTTACATCAAAAAGATGTGTAATGATGTGAAACAAAGTAGAATGTCAATGTCGAATTAAATTAATGTATGAGAAAATTTATGAATATTGTGTGTTTTAATTTGAAAGTAGTAAGCTATTAACTTACCTCTTGTCTATTTATTCATGTGTCAATACATAGTCATCACAATACAAAACAAGAAGGGTAAGCTAAAAATTTTAAAATTTTATTTTTTAATCTGCAAAGATGATCAAATGCATGTAATGCCTACCAAAATATTAGATAATTACTCAAGCAATTATAAGACTCGACGATCAAAAACCAATATCAAGTTCAGATCATGAGATTGACATTTGTCATATATATCCGGTCATTGTATACTTTCTTATATAGATCCCATTTAACAACCATCATATAATAAGATGACTCTTTACACTTTTTATCTAGTGTCGGTGACTCTTCGTCTCAACTTCATAGCAAACAACTTTCGTAAACTCTCACTACTTGATACCTTATATATGACTTGATCTATTACTAAAACTTAAATCGCTTAACATAATATTAGTAACATACATAAAGTTACTAATACCTCCCTCAATAACTACTAACTTTTCAAATCAAATTATAATAACACATTTTAAGCCAATCATATCTTATTATATAATCAAATTTTTACATAATAAATAACTAAACAAGTATAAAATCATTAAAAATATTGTAATACACCATAAATTCTTCAAAACTCATTTAAAGAAGCTAAATTAAGTTATTGACAACTTAGGAGTAAAGCTTAAATAAGGGTCCTTGAACAATATATTTCAATCGAAGAGAAAATTTATATTAACTTGTGTTTTATAAATTAGAAAAGTGTTTTAAAATAAAATCAAAGCCAAATATGTCAATTCCAAACATTTTTTTATAAATTCTACTCCGATACAAACCTAGATAGCATGATTGGTTTATCATGCTCTCAAACATGCCTAAAGTATTGAAAATCACATTCAAAACCAATTTTCATTTTTCCAATAATAAAACTTAACTAAAATCACTTTCTAAACGTTAATTATCACAAAAAATTAATATAAATCATAAAATGTTACGAACAATATAAAACATACCATGTTTCATTAATTTCAACTCATTTTCTCTAATACTTAAAAAAATGTCCTTACAAATAAGATGTGTTTATAAAGTGTTAACTACAAAGAGTGTGAAATGTTTATGCAAAAGAAAGAAGAGAATGAATATTAAAAATGCTTACTTAATGGTACCAAAACTTTATTAAGCATGCATTGCGAAGTTATTGCTGATTGGGCCAATCAGTTTTCAGGCCTCTTGAATACAGGCCCATAATGTAATCAAATTATATTTACCTTCATATATTTTAAAAGTATATACAATGTTAATGTTCTTGCCTATCAATAACTTGTTAAATAACTTTAGATTGATTTATAATTTCATATTTATAACTTTCAATTAAATAGTAAATTTTGTAACAAAATGTATAAATTCTTAAGTTGATCTCTTATGTATTCTATGTCAAACTTTATGTTAGGGGATGAGAAATTATGAGTCAAATCAGAAAGGGAAACAAGAATTTTACAAACAAATGCACAAAAGTGTTGAAAAGAAAGGGACCGAAGGACATGTAGTGTCTCTTGTTAGTGTCCGACATATGACCTTTCAACACGCTACTTCATGAAATGGAGCATATAAGGATTCTTTCAAAAGCAATTTAGTTTAGCTTTAAGATGAGAGGGAGAATCTCAAGTCTTTTGGAAAAATAATTAAAGGGCATGACATCTTAGGAACTTCAAGCATATGCCATTCAAAAAAGAAATAAAAATATTAGGAAAGTAAAAAGCCTTTAGCAAGATGAGTATATCCAAAGCATAACCCTTGAGTAGATGCCAATGTGTCCATGGTTTGCCCTAAGTGTTTTGCCTATATAACTTGTAGAAGGTGTCAATCACTACTTGACAAAGATGAAAATAGGAAGCAAGGGAGTGAGAGAGAGGGACTTGTGTTCATTAGTAAGCAAATTCACTCTTAGGGCATGTCTCTTTTGGCAGGTAGTGGTGATTACTTTGGATTCATTTAGGGTTAACCAAATGTCTTATAGTAATCAACTTGCCAAAGGAGAGCTGCCCTGTGAGTGTTTGACTTACACATTTGTCTTCTTTTCATGCATGCAATGCAATTATAGGTAATGTGTAGGTGAGCATGCAAAACTTAATCAAATTGCTTCAAAGAATTTTGGTTGAAAGAAACAATAATTTTACAATGTAGTTTTTCCATTAGTTATTTTTTTTTTGTCTGAAAGTTAAATGCTTTGTCTATGATTATTTTTCGAGCCTCTATTTGATTTGTATAGAAATATCTCTACTTAAGTTAGCATTGTTCTTTTTGGTGAAAAAAGAAATACTTGTTTTTAGGGCTGTACCAGGTAGACATTAATTCATTGTTCAATCGAAAATCTAAACTTGTTAATGAAGTTGTGATTTGGAGAAATTCGGGGAAAATTAATTGCTTGGGAAACAAATTATTGATAGGAGCTTAGATTCCTTTAAACTAGGAGGCGTGCTTAAGTTCTAAGTATATATATATATAAAACAAAATTCTAAAATTATTAAATATTTATGATTTGACATTTACATGTTATAAATCTATTTTGTCACTTTAAGTATTGTTTTATTGTAGTAAGAGTCAAATCTATTGATAAGAATGAAAAAAACTCTTTCAATATCATAATATATATATATATATATATATATATATATATATATATATATATATATATGTGACTGAAATATAAATCAGGTTTATACTTGCTATTATTATTTACACAGTTTGGATTATTTGAAAATTTAGAATCAGATATTCAAAAGACATAATAATCATACTAAAAGTATTAATAGTGCTATAATTGATCGGTCTATCTTGAAATTTTTTTATATTTAAATTAGAGCTAAAGAAACTCTTCAAATTAAGTAAGTTAATTTGTTTATGCATTATCAGTGTAACATCCCACAAAATATAACTTCTATTTGATTAGCTAAGATAACACGTTTATACACATCTTAAAGTAATCCCTAGTTAACAAGTATCAAAATACAAAATCATGCTAAACTGTCATTTTAAAACATGTTTACAAAATCATATACAAGTTTTTCAAAATAAAGGACTATTCCTATAACTATCAGCATCACTCCCTCAAGTGATCCTCCACAGATCCATCTGTAGTACCATCTACTCCCGTGTCAAAAACACGATCATCACAGACAAATATGAAAACACAAGTACAACAAAATAAAGGATGAGCTAACCAATTTTAAGCAATTCTAAGTCATTAAATCAAATGTCAAGTTTAACACAATACAATCATCCATCTCAGTCAATTAAATGAAATCATTACAATAACAAGACACTGACACACTATAGACTTGACTCTACTTCCGGAAGACTCGTGCATTGAATAGACCCCGAGATATGTACCTGTCATACATCTCGAAACTGTGAATCCACACAACCCCGACACAAATGAATCATCAATCAATCATGTATGACAGGGTTAGTCTCCTTGAGACTTTCCTGACGAGCTATATTTCAAGCTGCAGTCACCCAGTTCAGACCTCCTTCGACTCTCACCACTTAGTAATGATCATCTATTTGATTCTTATTACTAGTAGAGTCAGGATATCAATCGTTATTGATCAGATCCTTTGACAATGCACTTCCTAATTAACCTAGACACTGGTGTTTTCTTTCCTGAAAACACTATGCCTAGGCTTTTACTAACTTTATCAACACTTTTAACAATATCACATCACTACCCATACATTCACTCACTTTTCAATCTCAATTTCAACTTCAATCTCAATATTTAAAGAAATCACTAAATCATCAATACAATCAAACTTAGATTATCAATTTATCTATTTTATTAAATTCATATATTGCATTACCAAAGAATCAAACCATCCAAAACACAAAGCCCCCGCCGCTTGAGCAAGAATCCCTCTCGCTTGAGCGAAAATCCTATCGCTTGAGCGATATTAGTCCAAAGAGCATCCCAGTTCTAGAAACATTCTCGCCTAGGCGAAATTACTCTCGCCTGGGAGAAATTAATCTCGCCTGGGAGAAATTACTCTCGCCTGGGTGAAATATATCTCGCTTGGGCGAAACTAGACCCGAGAGCACATCTCAGATCTTCAAGTAAACTCGCCTGGGCGAGAATGCTTAACTCGAGCGAGTTATACAGAAAACAGAGAATTCACATATGAATCTAATAGTTCCTACTACCTCAGAGCTACCATGCCTGCCTCAAATGACTAAAATAATAAGAATCAACATGTTTATACAATAAATGGTCTACTCTAACACAAAATACCAACTCAACAAATCAACATCCCATTAAGTTAACACAACTATCTGATACATGCAACAATCAAATCAACATTAATCCAATAATTCAGACATGCAGAAAACTTTACCAAATACAAATTGTATAACTACTACAATCACTAACTTTTCTATCCAAAGCTTAAATTTATAAACCAGACAAGCACAGATTTCAAGTTAGCTTTCTTTACCTTAATCGTAGTGAAAGTTCTCTCTAACACTCCCAAAAGCTTAAAATCCTCAAGAACTCGAGTCTGCACCAAAGGACCTCTGATCAACAATCAGTCTAACACATTAGGAAACTAAGCTCACAGAGGCATCGTTTGATGGCTCAGAGGCCACATGCAAGCTCAGTAAGCAGAGAAAAAACGAAAACCTAAAATTGGCTCTAAGGGAAGGAGGCAGAAAATGAACTTACTCTAACGGAGGTTCTGATCGGATAGACTTGCTTTATTTTTCGCCACGAGTCCAACGGTGAGCTCTACTCGAGAAACTGATGAAAGACAAATGTGAAGGCTTAGAGAGAAGTCAAAGGAAAGGAATGGGTAGAGGTTTAGAGAGATGGTGGCTTAAGTGAAAATGAGACTTGACTAATAGCTTTTTCTATAAATACTTATTTTCAGTTTAATAATAAAATAATCAGGTGCTCGTTCCACTTCTACCACTTTTACTCAAATGACAATTTTCTAAGTTGTTACAATCAGTTAAGGTTAATGTAGATGGTGTCATTAGAGAAAATTCGGGCAGTAAAAGTATCTTTAAGCGTAATAAAAGAAACTATATTAGTAGTTTTTATGTATCTAGAAATTCAAAATTTATTATATTTGTCAGGTATGTAAGTGAGGCAATATCTCACATTAAGTAAAAATGAGAAAATTGAGCAACATATAAGTAAGAAGACTCACAAATCTAATGTCTTAAGGTTTTTTTATTGAAAGTGATGTCATTCTCGTGTTAGTCTGACTTTTGTCTCATTGTTATGAGATCTCTTTTATATTTTCTTTTCGAATTTTTCCAGCAAGTATCATCAAAGCTGATGGTTTGTGGCGGTGACCGACTCAGATGAGTATAGTTTGACTACTATATCGAAAGTCTTCCTGAAGGTTTAAAGCAAGTGTGTCCCGTTATGTGAATAATGGTACAAATGAGGGTCGTTTATAAGTAAGGTATTCATGTTTAAGAATGGTTTCCATTTGAGGGAGAGTGTACCAATGTGAAAAAAAAGACTCTCACTTGAGGAAAAAATATTAAATATGTAAGTAAGTGTACCAATGTGAACGAATTTCCTCTCACTTGAGAGGAAATTATTAAATATGCAAGTAAGTATATCAATGTGAAAGAGAGACTCTCACTTGAAGAGAAAATTGTTAAGTATGTAAGTATGAGTCTCAGTTCCACTTTACTAGATTTATTTATTTTTTTCTAAAATATGATCGGAATGTAATTCTTCCTTAGTGTGTTAAGCTTTTCACCGTTACTTTATTGTGCCTTGACTTCTTAAGTTTTATTGGAGCAGAGTCCTGAAGATGTTTTTATTTGAAAGTTTTGAGTGTGATTTTTCATGAAAAAAACATGTATTCTGATTTTTTGTTTGATTTTTTACCCTAATTGTAAAGTCTGATTTTTGTAAAAAAAACGTTACAACCTCCAATGATTTGAGTTTTATTAGTCTCTTTGACATGAGTTTCTTTGTAGTCCTCGTTACCTATTTGTTCTTTTCTGTTTTTATGGATGTTTATATAACGAGATAATGGAGATAATGGTTGAAGTTCTTGGATACCAACTTAATTAAGATTCTAAAATATCATAATAATATTATCTAACATGATTTAATACAAAGAAATGTGTTTCGGTTAATATTTTAATAAAATAATTTCAATAAAAACTAGTGTGGGCTTGACAAGAGAATGACTGAGAACAACCAATTTAGCTTGGTCTCCCTCATAAAACATAATAAGCTGCACAAATAATTCTGACACAATGACTTACATAAAGAGCATAAGTAAATTACTCTCCAACATATCTTATAATAATGCTTAAAATACATTGTGATTTATAATAGATTTCATTAATATTAGTGTATTTTAAAAAATATACATTAAAAATGTCTTCGTGACATTAATCAACTCAAAATGATGAAAATATTGTGTAACTACATCATTAATGAAGACATTTATCTTTACTATGTAAATTCTTCCTATATTTCGCACACATAATTGGTTTTAATTGTGCGTTCTTTCTTGTTCGAGCTTAACTTAAGTTGACTTAAATGGAAAATCATGATGATTATATTATTAACTTACATTTGATAATTACAAAAAACAAATATTTTTTATTTCTTATTTTAAAATTCATACACGAAATAATGAAAGAAAAAAATTTAAAAATGAAAAAAAAAGAGTTAAAAGTCATGTTCTTATAATTAGATTGTTCAAACCAAACAAGCTCTAATATTTGTGTAGAGTCACCAAAACAAGTTGTAGGACGCTAGCTCAACTAACTATATTGCAAAACATAACACGGGACTACAACTTTGAGCTATATACATGTTTACTTGGATATAGCACATTAACTCAAGATTATGTGGTACATTAACCCAAGATTATGTGGTTTAAGTTATTGTTTATACATATATTATTCATATGAATACTTACATGTGTTAATGACTAATTTTTATTGACAAATCTAAGTAATTATCTTTAAGTTGAATTGACTATTTTTCTAATTAAATAAAAACAATAATAAATGTCAATAAAATAATACTAATAATGATAATTAATCTTTTTTAAAATATTGAAAAATAAATTTATTTTTACAAAACTGACTTCGAATATAAAAATTATTCCACTTATTTATGTATATATATAATAAAAAATAGATTTAAATTTAATTTATTTTCATAAAATGAGGATTCTACTATTAATATTCTAAATTAGCTTTCCGTGAGTTAGAATAATTACAATTTGATAATATGGCAATGGGTGATGTTAGTATACGTATACATATATTGTGCAAATTTAATAGAATTTTGCGTTGTTTATTCATATTATTTTTCTTGCACTTTCAGTTTTCTTTCAGGTTTTGCTCTTTCCTTTTGTTAATGTTGGTAAGGTGACCCTATCAATCTTCTATTTTTTTGTTGACTCGTCATGGTTAAAGTGAACAGGGAAAACATTATAAGGTATCTTTTTATGCATCAATGAAGCTTCTGGGTGATTTTGTACCTGTGGCTTTTCTCTCACCAAATCTCAAAATGGGAAAAGGGATTCCACAGAAAAGGAAATTAAAGAACATTGAATAAATACTCATCATTAATTGATTCCCCTTAAACAACTCAGGAAAAGTAAGTATGCAGAGACAGTGATGAAACAAGAAGAATAAACTCCTAGGATATCCATGGCATAACTCAAGCATATGCTATTGCTTCATTGACCCTTTTCATCTCACTCATTATATTTATAAACTTGCAAACTTTACATGCAAAAATGTTGTTGTTCAAGACTAAAACTTAAGCAAATAAGTTTTTGGAGTGTTAGGAAAATCAATAAGAGAGCAACACTAACAAGATCAAATAAGAATAAAAACTCAGTCAGATTTACGTAAAAGAATGATACCATTTTTAATTTAAAATCTTAAAATATTAAATTTATAGATCTTGTTTTTTATATATTTTTTAATTTTTTCATTTTTACTTAATGTTAAATTAGACTCTGATGACAATTGTGATTAGTTTGAAGCATTCCAAACCCATAACACGTGAAATGAGAAATTTTTATACAAATGTGGTAAATGAAAATTTCTAAACTGTATTAAACTTCTTTCCTTATGTGTTAAGAAAATAGAGTACATCTGATAGTACAAGTATTAAATTTATGACAGATTTCGTTCTCATTGTTTGTGCCAAGTTTTACACTGTGAATCCAGCTTCATTCTTAGTCATATTTGTGTCATATGATGTGGGGCAGCATTCTTGATATATATTACAAAATAATATAGATGATCAATTAGTCAATAAGATGGTCTAAAAGACAAGGAATCATGGATGATAATGCAAAAAAGTTGCCTTAGCAAGCTGTACTGCAAAATGGCCTAAAGTCCTGGCCACATCAACTTTGCCAACAAAATCTTGCAATGACTAATGAGTCATAAAAATCTCTAACTGCGGAAAATGTTTGATAAAAGCCCAAAAAAACTTGCTAAACCAGGACACATTTAAAGCAAAGCACATAAAGCAGAAAAAGTTGAAAGATATGTCATGAGAGTGAGGGCCATGCCACTGAGCAACTGATATGATAAAAGATTAGAAGATACCCTGATTTTGGTACAGCTTCTTTTCTCCACTTCTCTTCTTTAAAGTACGGAAGAATCTGAAAATGTTGGGAAGGACCAATAAAGGTTTGTGACCCTTGGCCATCAGGAATCAGCAATTTATGAGCATAAAAACTGTACAATTGTCAGCCAAAGTAAAACATCCTTTGCTGAATGGATATCCTTAGCATAACCCAAGCATATGCCAATGTTTCAGTGGTTTATTCCATCTTCTTTGCTATAAAGACTGCTCAAGTGTCACACACACAAACCAGACACAATTCAAGGTGAAAACTTAAGCAAATCAGCAATAGGGCACCTCTCTCCTGGCAGGTGAAGGATCACCCTTTTTGGAGCTTCCAAAACTCACTGTCAATAACTTGCCAAAGGAGAGTTGCCCTGTGGCTGCTTTAGCTTAATCTCATACAATGGTGGAGGATAAAAGGTAATAATCAAAGGTTAATGGAAATGCATCTCTTGGTTTTAGTCTCTTGCATCTTAATTAGTTTAAGGAAAATTTTGTTTTTCTTTTTCTGTACATTAATTTCATTGTGAGAATGACAGTTTTTCCATCAATGTGCTTGAGATATTTCTAATTTATCACCAAAGAAGTAAAATGTAACTCTCTATACCTATGAAAAATCATGTAACTAGCAGAGAATTTTTATTTTTTGGAAAAATTATGTCTGTCTTTGCTTTTACTATGTTATGCTGCATGCATGCTCTTTGTCTGTTGATTATTGGAGAAACCAATCTTTCTATTCTTACCTAAATCTGAGTCAAATAATATACATCAATCCTTAAAATTGTACATATAAAGTATCCTTTTAGTATTCAAAATTACCAAATACTTGATCCTTATTTTATATTTTGAACAACTAAACTGACTGAAGGTTACTAATTTCTAGTAATGCAATGACATTTTCATAATTTCACAGACCAAATTACTACACACTCCTGATTCTCAATAAAAGTTATTTTTGCTCTAGCTTAAAGTCACCAGAAAATTGGTCAAATATGAATGAGAAACATTAATTTATCCACTTCCAACATATTTCATCTCTTAATATACCAAAAACTGCTGCACCTACACTCCTCTAGTTCCTCCACAAGCATCCATGATTCTATCACAACTTGTACCAGCGCTGGCAGTGGCACCATAAATGCAGAAAAATAAGTCTCATTTGTTTAATTCAAGAGCAATGGTAGCAAAATGTGTGCACCAACTCTAATGTGGTAGCACCTCACAGTTCACACAGAACCTGTGAAATGCTGAATGCAGAACTTTGATAGAGATAGATCAAAGTTCTGGAATCACTAACAAAGTAGTTTTATGCATGAATCGTTTAAATAAAAAGTTTATTTGGATTGTTTGAAGGGAAGTAAAATGGAATTTAAAAGAAAGTTCCACAAATTTCTTCTCTTTTCTAATGTGAGATGGATATTATCTCATTTGGATAAACTTGCTGGTTAATACCTGGGAAGAAATGTGAGTTATTTTTTTAAAATACAAGTTAAAAAATGTATTTTAGATAAGTTAAGTCTGAAAAAATAAAGTATACAATTTAATTTATGACACTATTTTTGTTTTCTATAAACACTTATGAATGAGTTTATTCAAACTTAACAGTAATTCTTATTTCGTCTTTAAAAAAGCTACATAATGAAAAACAATATTATTTTATGTTATTTTTCTCTGATTCAATTTTGATTAAAAAAAATCTTTATTTTTTTTCCAAATTCCCATGGACAAAATTGCTCAACTAGCTAGAAGCTTTACATACTTAAATTCCAATCCACGCTTCTTTGGTTAATTTAGTACCATTTTTTTCTAAACGAAAAAACACATCTTTTAATTTGAAATCTTGTTAATACATCTTTTAAACATATTTTTTAATGTACCAAAGAAATGCCATGAGATATACGTTGCGTATACTAATAACAGTTCCAAACTAATCTTTTTAAGACTATTAATCATAAAAATTAATTTAGTTTCTTATAAAAATTTCTCGCATTAGCATCATTCTTTTAGTACCACGAATAGATTAATCTCTCACCCGAATAAATTGGAAGAAAACCAATAGATAAAAGAATTGAGTTATAAACGAAGAATAATTCTTATCACTCAACCTTAAAGATGATATCAAATATTAATTTTATTGTATTTTGAAAAATTTAGAGAAACTAATAGTATGGTTAAAATAATACATATAAATGGGATGTATTAAATGGGAGCGTAGTTTTTATCTTACAAATTGTTATGCAAGCTCAAACTAGGATTTTATATATTTTACCTTTAACATTATATAGGTTATATATAATATAAAAAAATTATTTTTCATTTTCTGAATCATTTTATTTTTTCTAAATTTTAGAAACATTTATTTCTCTTTAAATTTTTAAGTTTTTTTTTTTTATTCTTTGTCTGTGCTCACAA
>Ga0209700_104864_pt1 | contig 23523 bp, 10 predicted proteins | sample SiratroredBW_FD_187528 | JGI IMG/M metagenome (GOLD analysis project Ga0209700, IMG submission 187528) | Root nodule microbial communities of legume samples collected from California, USA - Siratro red BW (SPAdes) (version 2) | ecosystem: Host-associated > Plants > Roots > Nodule | place: USA...
TAGTGTTTAATTCACAACTTTATATAAAAAGATTCATCTAATTAACGTATATTTCTAAACCTTTTTAAATTATGAGATAATTTCTTTCACGTGTCTAATAATAATCACTAAACTAGCCTTTACACCGATGCATATGTCAAATCTCCTGATAAATTAAATAGACGATAGTCAAATCTAAAGTCAATATATAACCCTATATTCTTCTTTTAAATTTGTCCTTATTAAACCTTTAAACACTTATGTAAAGAGATCCATCAGAGTTATGTAGCTACATAATTACATGTCACTTTCAAAATTACATGATATTTACATAAAATTTTATCATACAGAGTGGTATACGATTCTCTTTTACTATACGATTCTCTTTTACTGGATCTTCTTACTGTGTAATACTTTAATCATTTAGTTACCAAATAAGGGAAAACAACAAATTAAATAGAGGGTTATGGTAAATGGTAGGTTGTAAAGCAAAAGTCATCACTATGAGACCATCCACGGTTAATGGTGTTCCTACCCCATAAAAAAAGTATATGGTAAAATGAGTAGTGCCTGGAAATGTAAGTGTGTCAACTACATTCATATTCCATCAATATCTATTAAAAGTATCCAAGATATATGTAGTGAAGGAGTAATGACCATTTGGATGGATCTGTTATGTCTTGTTTTTATTTGTGATAAGTATGAAATATGAAATAAAAAGAATAAAATAAGAAAATGAGATAAACACACTTTTAAGTATAGTTTTTCAGTAAAAGAATCTTTAAAATTAATATTCATAGTAAATAAAAGAATATTTAGCTTACAAGTTAGAAAAATAATCTTCCTTCATAATTACTTTATTAAAACATATTTGAAAAGTATTTAGGTTGTTGGTGTGCTGAAGGTTACTAGACATAAAACTTTTAGTCATCATACTCAGAATGACAACATCAAACCTACTTCTTATTAAGGTTAAAAGACATGCATTAAAAATATATTTATACATAATAGCATTGACAATATTAAGATTTGTAAGAAACATAATAAATAATCTGAATAGAACTTTAACAATTAGTAAGGATAATTGAGTAATCACATGTCCAAATATCTGACCATCCAAAATAATATCTAGAGCTCAATCAATCTTCAAGGAATTAAGTCCTTCGTTATAGGCATTCACAAAACACACCATAATCATGTCTAGAATCATAACATCATAAGAAATATTAATATAATCCATCTTCATAACATAATCTTTATAAACTCATGATAGTTCATTAAATTTTCAAAGGTATGATTCATACAATCAACTGTGAAAACATAAATGAACAACTAGAGTTAAAATTTTTAATAGATAGTAAGGTTTAAGGATACTTTACAAAAAATTTGAAAATACCTAATATGCATGTATATATGTCTCTTTTTCTTTATCTTAATTTCTTCGATCTCTATTATGAAAATAAAGAGATGAACAAAAATGATCAAAGGATATGAGAATGAAAATATTTTGTTTTTTTTTTATGTATTGATGAAAAACAAAGAGTTGAATATATACAAATAATATACCCATTTTAGGTATAGCTAAATAAAAAAAAATAAAGAAAAATATTACAACATGATATTGTCATAAAAAAATAATAAACATAATAATTTGATTCTAGTACTAAAGACAAAATCAAATAATTAATATCACAAAATTGATATTAGTTTTATTTTATAAGTCTTGTTTTGATATTCTCTGAAAGTCTCTCATTCAAAACTTATTATTAGTGAGTAGTAAAAAATATGTGTTATGTATTTACGAGAGTTATATTTATAAAATGTATAGTAATCATTATTTCTAATTAAATTCTAATAAAATTCTAAATATCTAATGACAATAGTTTAGTTTTAAGTTTTAGTTGCATAGAGAAAGTTTTAAACTATAAAAATATACTGACCTGACACTATAAGTAAAGCTTCTTTAATATTTAATGCGGTTTATATTTTTATTTTTCAAATCTTGTTGATTACTTGAAGACAATTCGTCTATTAAGAATCAAATTCTTATATCTCCTTAGACGATATAAGGATAATTTATCTACCATGAATTTGTCAATTGAAGAATGTGAAGAATCACGCGCTTAGGATGATGAAAGAGACACAAATTTACACTTGTCCTTAGGCAATAATATATCCTGTTGATAATAATAGGAAAATTTATACCCGCTGCAAATGAAATATTAATTTATTCACGCATAAAAACCTGGGACTTTTAATAAAGAAAATATAGTGTTAAAATAAAAAAGTTGATTGCAAAATTATAGATTTTATTAAATGGATTCACATCGAGATTGTATGACAATGCGTGTGCTGAAAAGATGACTAACAGACAGATGATTGTATGACAATGCGCGTGATGAAAAGATGACTAGAAGACAGATGAAACATATTAGACTATAATTTCTTTTCAAATTTTTACAGACGATATTAACTGAGTTTTTGAATTTAAACTGAGTCTTTTAGTCCTCAAAATTTCCAAAACATTACATATTTTATCACGTGGGTGATTGAATTTACGATAAACTTCGTACATATCCCCAACAATTTTTGACAAATTCTTACCATATGCTCTCTAATTCTTTGCCGGTTCTTTTCAAACTTTGAGCACATTGGTGCTATGGCATATAGTCTTCAACTGCCAAAATATCCCAGCATTCATTATGTTTCAACAGATTTGAGTGCTGAGAGGCAGAGAGCAAATGAAGATGAAGTCAACTTTTGTGGGTCAACAAAAAAAGTTGATGGCAGTGTTGGACTCTGGACAGCAAATGTTCTTTGTCTTGGCGTGGCCACCTTTTCAAAACATCATCTAGAAGCTGATGACTCTGAAGAGAAAAAGGGTCGAGGGAGAAATATATTGGCAATAGTTCTGTAAACAGCTGAATGATAATTTCATCCTACCCTACCAAAAATAAAATGCTAGAAAGCATGCATTATGGGATGGCTCGATGTGAATCTCGTTATCTTAATTCCATTTGACGTCCATGAACTCTGAATCAATTTTTTGTTAATGCTCACTAATTAAAATGGATGTTTCTCTCTTATCCCCAACCAAGGGTACAATTTTCAACATTAGCTATGGATAACTGAAGTTTTTCATCACAGGAACAAAAAAACAGGAGACCTATATTGACTCTTTGGTAAAAGGGATATGCTCTCAATATATTATAAAACAAATGTCACTGGAAGGAGGATGTTGAAAAAAAAAGGTAAGCAAAGGGGACCCAGATGAAAAAAAGATAAAATTGACAAAAATGAGTGAATTTGGCCACACTTACCCTCCTTCCATCAATTATTCAAGTTTGGAAATTGTAATGATTGACATTGTTTTAGGCCGTCTATTGAAGAGGGGGCAGAAGATCGTTTCTTATAGACCTTCTAGTAGTAATGTGATAAAAATTCTATTACAGACGTCTATTAGGTTTAACTGTCTTAAGTGTTATTTCTTTAATCTAGGTTGTATATATAAAAACCATTATGAGTCTAAACACACATTCTATTATTGTAATCAGACTTTGTGTATAGAACCTTTCTTTTGACTCTTTTTTGTGTGTGTATAGAACATTTCTTTTGACTCTGTTTTTGTGTGTTTCTTGTTTTGATATTATTAGAATCCAACAGAAATAATATATAATATATCAATCACATTGCAAATCATCATTCTAGTGTTGAATCATAATTTACAGCAGGCACAAAACTTTTCAAGATGCTTCAGTACCTGGGCTTTTGGCCTAAAGTGATCCTAACAACAAAATTCAAGTATATCAGTTAAATGCATTGTGTTTCTTGATTGCAAAAATCACAAGCATATTTATATTACGAGATAGATAATATAATCACACATTTGCTGAAATGGTTTTAGTGTCACAATGAATGAGACATAATTAAATTAAATCCTACCAAAATATTCGTCAATTGTTCCACCAATAGACATCAAAAGCAGAAAGTGCTGTCGACAAACTTTACATACGGTGGCATTTGAATTCAACTGGAGGGAGAAAGCCGTGGAAAAATGGGGTGACTGGCATAAGGTGCACTCTATTTTAAGAAAAGAAAATCTGAAACCATTTGAGTTCTGTCAAATGGTAAACATCAAGAGAGAGACCAGAAGGATAGTTATCCTTAACTGGTCCTCCAGTCACATGCTGTGTATCTTCCTCTTCTTCACATTGTTTATCACCTTTAGTTTTAAGCATTGCTCAGCCACAGATGCTATAACCATTAACAACTTCTTGCAAGATGGGGCAGGGGATACTCTAATTTCAAAAGGAGGAAAGTTTGAGCTAGGATTTTTCACTCCTAATGGCAGCTCTAGTGGGAGAAGATATGTGGGAATATGGTACTACAAGTTGACTCCTTTAACAGTTGTGTGGGTTGCTAACAGAGACAACCCAGTTGTAGATTCTTGGGGTGCTTTTGGCATTGGAGAAGATGGGAATCTAAAGGTTTTGGACAGAAGTGGGAAAACCTACTGGAGCACAAACCTTAAAGGATCAGCTTTTAAACTCAGAGAAGTGAAGATAATGGACAGTGGGAACCTTATTGTTAGTGATGAAGTTGAAGACCAAGGGGATCATCAAGTTAAGATTCTGTGGCAGAGTTTTGCTCATCCAACAGATACATTCCTTCCTGGAATGAAAATGGAGGACAATTTAGCACTAACATCATGGAGAAGTTATGAAGACCCTGCACCAGGGAACTTCACTTTTGTGCTTTGTCAAGGGGAGAACCAGTACGTGATATGGAAGAGGTCCATCAAGTATTGGAAAAGCAGTGTTTCAAGTAGGTTTGTTGGAAGTGATGAGATGTCTCCAGCAATATCTTACTTGTTGTCAAATTTCACCTCGAGAGTGTCCCCAAACGACACTGTTCCCTTTCTCACTGCAGCACTTTATAGTGACACAAGGTTGGTCATGACTCACTGGGGTCAGCTTAAGTACATGAAGATGGATTCAGAGAAAGTGTGGTTATTGGTTTGGGAGGAGCCAAGAGATAGATGCAGTGTGTTCAATGCCTGTGGAAACTTTGGAAGTTGTAATAGCAAGTATGACTCCATGTGCAAGTGTTTGCCTGGGTACAAGCCTAATTCTATTAAGAGTTGGAATGCTGGAGACTTTTCAGGTGGATGCAGCAGGAAAACAAATGTCTGCAGTGGGGATGCTGAGAAAGCTACATTTTTGAGTTTGAAAATGATGAAAGTAGGGAACCCGGATGCTCAGTTTAATGCCAAGAATGAAGAGGAATGCAAATCAGAGTGCCTCAACAATTGCCAGTGCCATGCATATTCATATGAAGGCACTGAAAAGGAAGCCATTTGCTGGATTTGGTACGAGGACTTGAACAATCTAGAAGAAGAGTACGAGAATGGGTGTGACCTGCATGTTCGCGTGGCATTTTCTGATATAGGTATTCCTTTTCATGACCCTCTTAAATTCATGCAATGTCAAGTAATAAATCTATGCATGGACTTTATTAAGTTCAATTTGTTACATTTAAAAAAGAAGTAGTGCTTAGTAAGTAAATCAAAGATATATTGTTAAACAATTTGAGATTAGGCCACTGAATATGTGAATACACTAGTCAATATGTGAATCGTGGCTCCTGTAGTGGAAGATAGATATTTTGTTGCAAATTATTGTTCATAATGTGATTGTTCTTCTGCAGAATCCACTGGGAACAGTTGTGGAACTTGTGGTACAAATTTCATTCCATATCCCCTAAGCACAGGACCAAGTTGTGGTGACCCCACGTACTCCAGTTTTCAATGCAACAACTCCACTGGTGAGCTTGATTTTAAAACTCCTGGGGGAACCTATCAAGTGATTAGCATAAACCCAGACACACGAAAATTCTTGATCCACAAAAAGGATGTACTTAACTGTGATCAGGGTTCAAGGGATAAGTTTCTTTCTCTCAACAAGTCATTTCCATTTCGCCTTACTGGTTATTGTCACGCTGATCCAAGCATTTTAAGTTCTAATGCTCCCATGAAACAAGGAGTAGAAATAGAATTCAGTTGGGAGCCCCCATTGGAGCCTGTGTGCTCTTCGTTGTTGGACTGCACGGATTGGCCAAATTCAACTTGCAACATTACCAGAGATGGCAAGAAGAGATGTCTTTGCAACACAAACTTTATTTGGGATGGATTGAAATTGAACTGCACTCTAGGTAATCTATATATCTTCGTTCCCTCTTCACATTGATGGATATATGCTTGTTTTGTAGTGTATAATATTTATCCCTCTACATAACATGCATACTAATTATATATAAATGATTAATACCTTTGTTCTGCTCCCTAGTACTGCCTATAACTTGATGGAAACCGGAGGACCTTCAAAACTTCATTTCCATTTTCGGCCTAGTCAATATTGTTGTTGTTACATTTGATATAAATCACAGTGTAGTTCCAAAATCTGGTGATTCTAGTTTCAACCCAGCATTATTTGCAACTTTTTCAACTATAAATTCATTATTGATTAACACTTTCATGAAATGTTGTGTTTTCTTCATGCATAAATGTCATTCTTTTTATACCTTGCAGAAGGCAATAACATCTATCAATCAGAATGGCGACTGTCCTTACCTAAGATCATTGTAATTACTTTTACAATTGTGATTGGCTTAATTCTTCTGTCAACTACTGTTACATGTGTTTACTTGAGGAAAAGGAGATACAGCAAACCACAAGGTAAATTATTTTTTGTGCTTACTAATGAAAAAAAAAATCCCAATATTAAAGGGGATACTTCATCAGCAGTAGCCTGCAACTCAAACCCCAGTTGATTTGTTTGACATCAGATAGCAGGGGATATGTACAGAAAAACTCAGGAATTAACTTGTATGACAGTGAGAGATATGTCAGAGACTTGATTGAATCTGGTAGGTTCAAAGAAGATAATGCACAGGCCATAGATATTCCATTTTTCCATTTAGAAAGCATACTTGGGGCCACTAACAATTTTGCAAATGCAAACAAGCTTGGACAAGGAGGGTTTGGCCCTGTCTACAAGGTAATCAAGAATTTCTTCACACTCATGATTTTTCCTTTTCAATATCATGATGATAGTAGGAATGGTTAATTTTTTTGTATACTGTCAGGGAAAATTTCCTGGAGGACAAGAAATAGCAGTAAAGAGACTCTCAAGTTGTTCTGGACAAGGTTTAGAAGAATTCAAAAATGAAGTTGTGTTGATTGCAAAGCTTCAACATAGAAACCTAGTGAGACTTCTGGGGTACTGTGTGGAAGGAGATGAAAAAATGCTAATATATGAATATATGCCAAATACAAGCCTGGATGCTTTCATTTTTGGTAAGACTCTTTTCCTTTTTTGCATTTGAAGTACTCTATTGGCTAAGCCTTTTTCTTCTAGCCTCAAAATTATATTTTGAAGAAGACTAATGTAATGTGTCATGCCCCTAATGGACTACCAGACCAGAAGCTGTGTGTTCTATTAGACTGGGATATGCGCTTCAAGATTATTTTGGGAATTGCTCGAGGGCTCCTTTACTTGCATGAAGATTCCAGGTTGAGGATTATTCATAGGGACTTGAAAACAAGTAACATTCTACTAGATGAAGAGAAGAATCCCAAAATCTCAGACTTTGGCTTAGCCAGAATATTTGGAGGAAAAGAGACCGTAGGAAACACAGATAGAGTGGTTGGAACATAGTAAGTAGCTAAACTTAGTAAGTTTCTTGTCACAGCATGATTCTATTTCTGGTTAGGTTAAAGCTTGGATCAGAAACAAAAAGACCATATTTCGCAAATACAAGAATCAAAATCATATTTTTGAAGTATAGGGACTAAACTAATTTTGCTAAAACACATTTTACCCTTGTTATTTTTCTCACACTCTACCAAATGATACCCAGCAAGATGTCTTATTTGCTGTACATTTCACAAATTTTGTAATGCAGTGGATATATGTCTCCAGAGTATGCACTTGATGGACACTTTTCAGTGAAGTCTGACGTCTTTAGCTTTGGTGTGGTGGTACTTGAGATTATTAGTGGAAAAAGGAACACAGGATTTTATCAAGCAGAACATAAATTGAGTCTTTTAGGATATGTAAGTACAGTGAGTGATCATTTCTGGTATATGCAACAAACACTACATGTTACACTACATAGCTCCTGATACATTTCACTCTTTGATTCATTTTCAGGCATGGCTTTTGTGGAAAGAAGGAAGGGAACTGGAATTCATGGACCAAACACTAAGTCAAACATGCAATGCAGAAGAATGCCTGAAATGTGTGAATGTGGGGCTCTTGTGCTTACAAGAAGATCCAAATGAACGTCCCACAATGTCAAATGTGGTGTTCATGCTTGGTAGTGAATCTAACACTCTTCCAAGTCCTAAGGAACCAGCCTTTGTTACGAGGAGATGCCCTTCAAGTGGGGCATCTACTTCAAGTAAACTTGAAACCTTTTCACGTAATGAATTGACAGTCACTATAGAACATGGCAGGTAGAAAATTGTGCTTGTTCAAAATATCTAGAACATGTAATTTCTCTATGCTTGCTTGCCACTTTCTCATGATCCATTCCTCCTCTATGTGGGGTAACTTGAAATGGTCAATTAGGCAACTTCTCATGAATTTCATATTTGGATGGATTGGATAGACCATAAAGTCAAAATAATGGCTAATGCCTGCGTGGAGTTGAAAAAAAGGCCAAAACAAAATTGTTTTGCATTTATTGCTTACTACCACACAGAAAGCTTCAGGACAAACAAGACTAGGCTAATGGTCAACCCCCTTTTGAGCTGGGCAACTATTCAACAAAGGGCAACTCCAACCAAGACATTCTGATTTGTGAAACTCAACATTTTTTTTTTTCACCAAATTCCAGATCACAGTCATTTCATGCCATAATAAACTAAGAATAAAACTAAACAATTGTAAAAGATGAACAATTTTGTTGTCATTGGAGTCTAATTATGATCATCTGTGTTGTATGTAAAATTTTCCTTCTTTTAATGTTGTTTGGACTAAGACTTTACATGTTGACAAAAAATATTGTCACTTGTCAATAGTTAAAAACAGGGGTTGTGTGTATTCGTTAGTATTTACTCAAAAATAAATTTTATTTGAGAAAATACTTCTTAGAGAAGTCATTCTACTACAAATTAAAGACAACAATTTTACATTATTTAAAGAAATAAATTGGAAATAAGCACTTTGTATTAATGCATTAATCGCATTTTTTAATTTAGAATACTTTAAAATAATATTTGATATTTTAATGTTTGAAATATATTTTCTCAATGATTTTATTTCTTATTTTTTTTAATATGCGTTGCTTATATGATAATGTAACTTTATTATATTTGTGTAAGTTTAAAGTTCTTCCTTTTTGTTGTTTTTATAAAAAAAAGGTATTTGAGAATTATGTTATTTTTTATTGAAATGATGTGCACATTGATGAGTTTTCTCTTAGACAATTATACTATCAGAATACGCCACAGATGCAATGTAAAAAATTTGTTGCAAAGATTAATACGAGTAGATAAGAAAGTAAAATAAGTATAAAGGAATAGAAGCAGTATTTTTTTTTTTTTTGTGTTTTTAATTTCGAGCTAATTTTTTAGACGTACATATGAAAATGTTCTCTAAACATATAATAAAGCTGTAAACTTCATAGCAAAATTAATTTGTGAATATTCTAAAGCTTGAATGTGTGGAAGAAATTTGCTGATGCTCCTCCTTTTGTTCATGGGAACATTATAAAGTTATTTTGTTCTTCATCTTAAATCCTAATGTATTATTCTACTTTTAAAAAAAATTAGAAAATGCCGAATTCGTAAATAAAAAATCTTCACAAAATATCTCTCAATTATACTCGATCAATTGACTTTGCTTAACTTATATCAATTAGTATCTTTACACATAGTATAACTTTCCAATACATTGAATGAGTTTCGAATTTATAAAAAATAATACTTATAAGAAATTAAAAAAAATAATTCACCTTCTAGAATATTTTGAAGAATAGATATTTCATTAATTTTTATCTATATGAATAAACTATAAATTAATATAAGCTTCTGATCTTGGTAAAAAGGTAAATTTTCATCTAATATTGAGTTTTAAGTAAATTTTTTAATTGAAAGTTACTATATATTGATAGAATAATTACTGTACGCTATAAGATGCAATTTGATGAATTCTTAAATAAATAAGACTATTAGGATGGTAATTGATCCATGCTTGCCATGAAGAAGAAGAAAAAAAGGCATGCTTGTTTTATTGAAACAATATTCTAAAAATTATTTAAATTAAAAAGAATTTTGATAAGTTGCTATAAGAACCTGTATGTGAAACACACAAATAATGAGCTCTTAATATTTATTTAAACCTTATTAAGATCTGATACAAATTCATTTTCAGTCAATTTATTGGACAAAATTGAATTAATGAACTTGGTATTTGAATCAAAGTAATTATATACAGAAAGGTTCCAATTTTAAAAGTACGAGGAAAAGGTTGCATGAGTTTTATTTTGTAGGTTTGTTGAAAAAGTGGTGCAGGGGAAACTTAACGGTGGTTTCCAAATTCCAGTTATAGAATCCACCGACCCTGTCTTTTGGAACCAACCAAGCATCACAATTTCTCATTACTTACAAAAAGTTGTGTTGTGACCATAGGCTCTGTATTTTGACCTAAATTTCTAGGTTTAGCCCTCTCTTCTGTGTTTTGTTTTGACCAGAATCTCAATCTGAACTATGCAAAAAAATGCTAAACTACAACCCCACAACTTCCCTACCATCCCTAAAATTCTTCACATCAATTCCTCCCTTCTTTCCCTCTCCACCTAAAAAGTTCCCCATCAAACTTTTTTCATTTTTTAATTAAATCTTTTATCTAACCCCATTTCTCTATTTTGTTTACAGGGTTAACAAAAGAGGGACAAAATACATTCAAATTCTTCTTATACCAAAATAAACAAACATTTCTATATATTTTCAGTGTGAATCTTTTTTACACGATTAACTAACAAAACATTGGGATCGGAATAGATAAGAAAAACACTCCATCTATTTATTTTTAATGGTCAGTCTTTTATTCAAATTTTATTTTTATTTTGTCATATTTGGAAAGTTCAAAAAAAGTTAAAATAGTCCTTTCTTTCGCACTCTAAAATATTTCTTCCAAATCATTATCATTGTGATGTGACTTACAGTAAAATGAAATGAAATGAAACTTCACTTTAGAGTAATTCTGAAGAATCTAAAATAACTTCGAGATTAAGAACATTTATTTTTTCGTAATTTCAGCATATTTGATAGTGAAAAAAATCTATCTTTTTATAATCAAATTTATTGATAAAAAAATTAAGAAATTTAATATCTTTATTAGTTGGTGCAACCAAATCTTGAAGCTTATATATTAAGAAAGAGGGATTAAAAATGCAGTGTAGAAATAGTATTTGGTTACAGATAAGGTAAGAAAAGTGAAATGACGAAAAGAACCAAAATTAAGGTTCTAGGAAACAGGGAAGGAAGCGCGGTTTCTTGAGCAGAATCAAAGGTGATGAAGGAATAATTCTCTGTTCCTAGGCTGTCATCCAAACAGGGATCATTGCTTACATCTTCTCCTCTCTTTTCTCATTCCCACACATATAAATAACCCACACAACACAAAATCAAATTCACATCAACAACTCTTCTTCATCTCCAATGGCTGGAATTGGGTTTGAGGACTTGCTTCCTGTGATGGCCACCAAGCTTGGTGGGGAGGGGCTGATGAAGGAGCTCTGCAACGGATTTGAGCTCTTGGTGGACAAGGAAAAAGGGGTGATCACGTTAGAGAGTTTGAGGGAGAAAGCTGCACTCTTGGGGCTGCAGGACTTGAAGGAAGATGAGCTTGTGAGCATGATGAGGGAAGGGGATCTTGATGGCGATGGGGCTCTCACCCAGATGGAGTTTTGCGTTTTGATGTTCAGATTGAGCCCTGAGTTGATGGAGGAGTCATGGTTTTGGCTTGAAGAGGCTCTCCAACATGAACAACTCAACCATCACCACAACAACACCACCAATATCAACAACTCTTCCACTTAGTTCTTAGTTAGTTGCTTAGAAACAGCGATTCATCACAGGGGCTTCCTCTGATCTTATTGTTGTGTAGTTCTTCTTGTTAATTCTGACTTTTACTTGTTTTGTATACCATGGCTAATATTGAAAATAAACAGATATTTTAATGAAGATTTGAATTTGGATTCATCAGATTTTCTGAAATTAATTATCTATGCAACTATTTTAATTTTAAATTATTATAATAGAGGTGAAGATGTGAATTAAAAATAAAATGTTTCAATAATCTATAATTAAGTGTAAAATTTTTATTTTACAAGTTAATTTTTTGAAATTGAATTAAATTTAAAATTTATTTTTTAATATGATTCTAGAATCTATCTTAATAAGATGGTTAGGTTTATCAAATCATACACTATCAATAATATTATGTATTATTTTTATATATAAGTTTTACATTTAAATTAAAAAGTTTTATAGACTTATTAAATCATACACTATCAATGATATTATGTATTATTTTTATATATAAATTTTACACTTAAATGAAAAGTTTAATGTAATAGGTTAAAAATCTTACTTCAATTAAAAGTTAAAAATAAGATTTTTCAATTCTTTACCAAATGAGAAGTACACTGTAGAATTCATTAGTCTATGGTTACAATTGAATCGTGCGTGGAACTTTCGTAGAATCTTGTCTCTAATTCATTAATTACACAAATTGCACATACATAACCGTTGGAACATGTCAATTTGCATACAATTTCTGATCCTTAGACTTCAAATCTTATCCAATTCCTGCTATTTTTATTCTGTTTTGTATCTTGCACCAACCAGATCTGCCACAAACATTAAGCATTCAAAGTGGTCGGCTATATTGGAACAATTTCAAACAAGAACAATGTTTGCTCGTTCATGTCCAAATGTCATATCCAACAATGTATTTAACACTAACATGATTAACAAAATCTCACATTTGAGGTTGTTCTCTTAAGCAAGAAGAACTTTTCGTACACTGTTTACCTATATTTTTTTGGGGGTGTTTCAGTGTTTGTTGATAAGCGTCGTTCCTTTCTTAACATTGTACAAGTTCAGCTCCTTTGCCCCATTTTTTATTGCATAAGGAAACTCGTTTCTTGAACTATTAATACAAGGACAACTCACATGATCGCTAAGGAAGGTGTGAAGAAACTCCAAAATGCAAAAAACCTAAAACTAAAAATATAAGTTAGATTCTTAATATTATATTATTATGCTGAATTATCTTTATTTGTTCGTGTCATGATCAAAGCATTAAGGTTTCCTTGTCTAATGATGCATTAACTTGCTAACTACGCAAGCTGCATCTTTTTTTGGCACAAGAAGATTGATTCGTTATGAAGAGTGTTTGTAAGATGCTTTTATGAAATTAATACGATTTTTTTTTATCGTAAATTACATTTAAATACATTATTTTTGAAATCTCGATTCAGGTGTTTAAATGATATTTTTAATTCCAAAATCACTTTTGATTCCTTAATTAAGGACCTTGGTATTTCTAATTCAGGGCTTAGTTCATACGTAGCCAGAATAACTAATAAGCTAAATGATATAAAGTACGATATTTAGTAATTTGATTTTTAAATTGAGAAAAAGTGTAACAGGAAATTTTTTTAGTGAGAATAAAAATGAAAAGAAAAAACTAATAATATACTTAAACTAGTTCGCTTAATACACAAACTAAAAGTTAGAGTTTAACAAAATTTCAAAATGAGTATTTATCTTGAATTTAGACAAAGTTTCCTTTGAATACATATAAAACAAATTAAAACAATGACCATATAAATGATTATGTTGATTATATACATTTATATTATTTATAAAATAAATTATTGTTTATTTGATTTTTAAGTATATTATATAAATAATTTATTCTTTTATAAAATTTTGTATAATGTCTTTAGGAAATCAAAAGTGATGCATTTTAACATAAAATTTTAATTTTTTAAAAAATCAGATATTGTTGGGAAATAAAAAGTATTTTATTTCTTTTCTTTTTACAGTTTAGTTTCTTAAATATATATATATATATATATATATATATATATATATATATATATATATATATATATATATATATAATATGTGTGAAGAATTCAAATTCAAAGTATGGATTTATGAATAATATATAAGAGGAAAGTTACATCAAATTTTTTATAAGTTGATTTATGATTACTAGATTAAAATATCTTCGATTACGCACCAATTCTTTTCAATATCCAAATGAAGGACCTAAAAAAATTAATGTTATCCATAAAAGAATGTTATATAAGTAAGAAGCTTGTGAAAATTTGTTAAATAATATATAAAAGAAATTGATAAAATAATTTATTTTATATATTATTTAAAAGATGACGTGATATCTTTTATACAAGTTGACTTTGAAGTCAAATTTCTCTACATATCTTACCAAAATGTTCATTATCTTATTTTTTTTTTCAATTACCAATCAACTCCAAAATTCCTAATGATTTTGCTCAAATTAGAGAAAATTAAAAAAAGAAAGAGAAAGATATTGAAAAACAGTGGAGACGTGATGGAGACGTGGTGGTGGTGAACAATTGTTATTAATTTTCTTATTTATTTATTTTTAATTAAAATAGGTTCGCCCAGAATTTTGGGAGTGGACCCTGTTACTTTGTGACGTGTCTAAGCACAAAATGGTGTCCGAGCTTCATAAAGGTCTACTCGAAAAGAGACCTATGCTTACTCTTACAGTAACAGGCCAAAACAATTTAAACAGAACACTTCATTCTGTGATTCTATTCGTGGGTAGCTGTCGCATGAAAAGAACACCCACTCATGAAGTGGGCTAAGCAGCTCACCCATTTTGGGAAATAAAACATACATTAAAAGAACGATCTCTATACTTTTTCTCTCTACCTCTATAGACTTAGTAAAATGATTATTGTATCTTTAATAAAAAAATTAAATAAATTATACACTCCTTAATTACTTTTATCTTGATTGTGTAATTCAAAATTAAAAATTATGTTTTAGATTATATAATTTAAAATATAAAAAATGTATTTTAAATTATATAATTTAAAATACAAAAATTATATTTTAGATTATACAATCTAAAATATATTTATATTTTAGATTAACTACAAAAATTATATTGTATAATCCAAAATTTAAATAAAAATTGTATTTTAGATCGTATAATCCAAAATACAAAATTTTCAATTATATAATTAGAATATAAATATTATATTTTAAATTATACAATACGAAAAAGATATTTTTATATTTTAAAAGGGTTTGCAAGAAGAACTCATTAAAGTGCAGGAAGAATGCATCCATTAAAAGGTGGTGAGTCTAGTGCCTTTCATTCAACATAATACTTAGTTTAATAAAGTTTAGTGATGGGTCGTTTGTGGACTGTTTCTTTCTGCACCTCCATAATATCTTTCTGTACCTCCATAAATTTTAAAATTCCAATTTTAGATATGTGAAAAAGATAGAGTTGCTCTCAATGTAAGAAAAATAGGTTATATAGGCAGTGGTGAAGGTTTTTGAAAATTGCAATTATGTGTGGAGGTTGAAGGTTGCAGCAGTAGAAGGCAGCGCGGTTGAAGAACATTGGTGGTGTTGGAGTGGCGGTCATGGAGGGAGTTTTGGATTGACAGAGGCGGTGCGGTGAAGATTTGTCGTCGTCAAACTATCTGAAAATTTTTGTTTTCAGTTTTTTACAGATTGTGTAATCCGCAAGCAAATTTCAAAAAATCTAATGCTTGCGAATTGTGAAATCCGTAAGTGATTACAATTATCTGTAACTTATGGATTGTACAATCCGTCAATCAAAACAGCGTGCACCCTACTATATATTGCAGAATCCATAAGCACTAAATTTTATGAAATGGGTTACGGATTGTACAATCCATAAATGGAGGACCTCACCTTATTGTACAATCCGTAAGACATCTTCAAAAAAATTAAGTTTTACGAATTTCGTAATCTGTAAACAGTAATTTTTTTGAAAATGGCTTACAGATTGTACAATCCATAAGACATTTCATAAAAAATCTATGCTTACGGATTCTGCAATCTATAAGTCTTAATTTTTTTTGAAATTGTCTTACGAATTGTACAATCCATGTCGATGAATGACTCCCAGATTGTATAATATGTAAGAAAATTTAAAAAACAAAAAATTATGACTTATGAAATGTAAAATTCGTAAGTTATTTTATAAAAAATACATGGTTCCGTAAGTGAATGAGACGAAGGATACTGTTGTCTTAAAAATCTTATTTTAAAGACAAAATGATCATTTTACGTTTTGTATAGAGGTACTGGAAGATATTATGGAGTTACAGGAAGAAGCAAGTCTCGTTTGTGTTTGGTGGGTATTGGGCCTAACGGCCCATAACATTTCAACTTTGGTCCCACCATATATATCTCATGGAACAGAAATCTAAGTTTGGGACAAAAAGAGCATGACTTGAACATTAACACATTATTGATGTCTATACCTTACCTTGATCAGGGGGAAAAAAACATCTGTAAGACAAAAAACAGTCTTCTTTCAGCTCAATATGCACAAGGGTGGGGGCACATTCCCTGCTAGCCTCATATCCATAGATCATAGTAATCATACTTTACACCTTTTTGTTAAACTTCTTCATTATGTTACCTTCCATTTACTAGATTTGCATCTCACTTTTGCTGTCTTTTATTGACTCCTCAGCAAAACTATGTCATCAAAATCATAACTACTAAAGATCTGCAACTCCACCACACATATTGTTAGTACTGTTTGTAATGGAAAATTTTGTCATTTACAAGCAATGTTGAATTTGAATGAGCATTCAATTCCATCAGCGTTTATGTTTGAGTGCTCCCCACCTTAATTTGTCATCTTTGTTCTTATTTCTTGGAAATTTAGCAAGGAAAAAGGAAGAGTGTCCCTCCAAAAAAATGGAATCGATACAATGTCGTCTATCCTTCACTTATTCATCTTTCCTGTGGAATGCTACATAATATTTCAAATGTATTTTTTGCTGTAGCTAGTGTTGGTCGAGAGCAAAGGTCCCATGTGTTAGTCTAGCTTGTAACATGAAAGTATGGGCATAAAAGTTCATTTCATAGCTTGGAAAATTTTCATGAACAAAATGAATCAAATTATGAAAGCTACTTTAGGTTTACTTTTTCTTAGATATATACTGGATTGGTAAGCTCAAAATCATACTTCCTTTTTGTTGAACCTTCGAGCTTTTGCATGTTTGTTTTAGTTTCATATACTCTTTTCAGGAACTCATGGATCTCAGTGTATCTCTAAATTTCTTTGCTGATAGGAGAAAAAGAAGCATCAACAGATTCATGCCGACATATCATTTTGGGAAATCGCTACTAGTGCAGCACTGTGGACAAAACATTTTTCCTACATCATGCATAAAAAACAGTGCATTGTGGACATTATTTGATCATGCAGAGAAATAGTGTTTCCTTAGATATAGGTACAGCTAGGTAACCACGGAAACTTTATTACCACAAAGTTAGTTGTCTGTGCCCAAGAAAAGAAAAATGATGAAATTATATAGTAGAACATTGGCTGGTACTGAACTATGATATGTATCCAAGTTTAATCAGTATTACTTTAGCATGTTATATATGTTCTACACCATCATAATGATTCTGTTGATTAGGCAAATGTCATTCTTGAACGGCGAACTATATGGTATTTAATATGAATAAATCTCACCTCACATGAATAATTGAAGAATGATATTTTCCCTTTGTTGAAAAGTATTGAAAAGGAACAATTTTGTGATGAGCAGCATTGTCTTGGTTCTTCTCATATGTACAGAGACAACAGACCTCTCTTCCCTTTCTGGTTGTTACCTTTTTGTTTGGCCTGTTTTTTCTTTGACTGTGTACATGAGGGCCAGCTTTTCTTCCTCTCATTTAATTGGTTGTCTAGACAATCTCAACAACATCAATAATCATAAAATATATTCTACGTTCATTAATATAAAAAAAAAAGTTACTTCCAAAATTATCATTTACTTGTTTGAGAATTAAAATTTTTTATTTTGTAAATTTTAAAAATTTAAATAAATTTTTTTATTTTTAAAATTATTAAAACTCATGATAAATTAAAAATTTTATTTCCATATTAATTATCATATATTGAGTCTCAAATTCACTTTATAATTAAAATTTTTGTTTCCATAAAATTTTAGAAAATATTAATTATTAAGTTGAGTCTCGAATTCGCTTAATGATTAAATTAGTTTCTATAGACTTTTAAAAATCATTATTTATTATGTTAATTCTTGAATTTATTTCATAATTAAAATTTTCAATATAAAAATATTCATTATTAAAAATATCAACCGATAATATCTTTTGTAAAAGAACTATAAATTCTCATTTGATTTTTCATTGGTAGAAATATATAGAAATAAAGTCAATTATATATAAATAAATTCAATTCATCCTTGTCTCACACTAATAAAAAATTTTAAAAATACTTTTTTGTTACTCTGAATATGCATTGTTTCATTTTTGAGAAAAAAAAAAATTTAACAGTCTTAAAGTATATGTCTTAAAGGTGATAATACCTTTCCTATATAACTAGTTTCAGATCTAAATCTGGTTTCAAAATATTTTTTTTTTACAGATTTATCCGCACTTCTTCAAAAACTATAGTAACAACTCTTTTCTGTTTTTCAACGACATTTTGTGGTTCCAATCATAAAGTTAATGGAGTATAAGGTATTAGAAAATCTTCAAAATCAAATATAGTAAAAAATCAGAGAAAAATAAATCTATAAAGTAAAGAAAAAATCATATTTTATATATATATATATATATATATATATATTTATTTATTTATTTATAATCCAACAACCTTCTTCACTGAATCATCGTTTGGAATTAAAAAAAAAAGGATGAATATGAAAGGATTGTGCAAGCACTAAACTTGATGAAAAAAAAAATTTTGAGCTCAAAGAATGAAAGAGTACTCAAATAAATTGGTCAACATTGTTAATAAGTTACGATTATTTGACATTAACGTTTTTATTCAAGAATTGACGAAAACAATTATAACAATGCTAAGAATATATGAAACATTTATATAACCTAAAGAACACACATTATTAAAAATATGAGACATTTATGTTTCGTATAATTCTCAATATTATGATTATTCTTGTGACTCACTCGAATTACACCCGCTTCATGTCCATGCTCTAATAAAACTGAGAAATGAGAGTTCTATCAATTTGTAAATAGCAAATCAATTAGAATAAACTTTTTGAACAAACATTTCAGTGTTAATCTAAATTTAAGACTCACATAATACACTAGTTATGTTAAAAAAGTGTATAGTCATGGTTAACAAGCAAAAGAAGAAAGTGACCCTAACGAAATGAAATGAATCAAATTAGAATTAGACACTAAATCATAATCAAATTTCTACAAACTAGTTAACAATAAAAAAGGAAAACCCTAACCAACAGTTTATAGTGGAGAGGATTAGCGAGAATACAGCAGAATCACGATCAAAGACATCGAAAGATTGATGACAGTAACTGAGTTGATGTGGATCCAAATACCTAACGGTTGATGTGCTTGGAGACGCTGTAGAGTGCAGCAGAGTCAAATCGCAGTGTGCCGGTGGTTGATGTTCTTGCACAACTGTGGCTAATATGCTTGTGTGGGGGTGGTGAATTGGAATTTGTGGTGCAAGGAGATTTTGGAAATTTGGTTTACTAACCTTTCTATTGGAATGAAATCCGAAAGTTTCAATTGAAATCAAACTAAAAAGTTTTAATTTACGTTCATAGTTTAATTAAAAAAAAATATATTACTAAAGGATTTACATTTAAAACTTGATAAAAAAAAACCTTTAGTAAAAATGTGGTTTTAAAATTTACTTTAAAAAATTAAGATAGAGCATTTGAGGATGCTCTAATCCTATTACATTTAAAAAAAAAGTTAAATTAATGTAAAACAAAAAACTACTCTAGCACTAACATAATACAAAGACCACCTAGTACACCAATCTGCCTCAAAACAACAAAAATAGAAAATAAAGAATCTCAGAAACGGTGGCTAATAGCTCCCAAAGAATAATTACCATTTTGTCTAACTACATACTCAAATTGAGAGATCTGAATTAAGTTGATGCGTCCCTCTACTGCTACTGCTAAGTAGTAGTAGTCTATGCCTTTAACAATGTCGTGTCATCCCCCTTAAATTGGTCTCTATTCTTGTTCAACAACCTGCATATATAAGAAGACCCAAAGCCTCATGTTCCCCTCACACATTTAATCACCCAACCTCCTTATTGCCACCCTCTTCCAAAAATTCACACTAGAGTTTTTAAACAAGATTTCGGGTTGAGATACCAATCCGACACTGAGAAAAGCAATTTCAATTTCTACATTTTGCTCATGAACACCCTTTTACTTAAGTGAGATAAAAAATTTCCTTACAGTACACATTACTATTTTTAAACACTACCTTATTTGTGTAGATTCAAATTTTCTAAACTATTGTCATCCACATGTTTTTTCACACAACATTTGTTTTTTTATTTCACCCACTCTTGAAAAAACTCCTAAAATGGTTAAAACTCCTAAAATAGTTTATCAGAGAAGAGTATCTAATAAAAAGAACACTAATCCATTTGTCGCAATTGTCTCAGACTTTTTGTGCTATTTCACATGTAATGAACAAATATTGAACAATTTTCCTATACTTCTTACATAAGGGGCACATGATATAGTTTAAAACAACTTCCTTTTTATCAAATTTGTTCTAGTAGGTAACCTATTTAACAAAGCTCTCCACACACATATATATTGCAGTTCCATTCTAAATTTCTATAATTGCTTCAAACCTTCTATGCTAATTAAATTATTATCCCCATTCAGTATGGAATACCCTGATAACACTGTATAAACTTACAAACTATCTTGGCTCCAAACCCAATTATCTGAAACACTAGAACCCTGCCCCTTCCACTGAGAATTATTAATCAGTTCCAGTAATTGTTGTAGGTTTTCCCTTTTCCATGTGAGCATTTCTCATTTTCACTTTAAGTTCCAAATACAAACTCCGCCTTTTCACTTAAATCATTATAAATTATGTAATTCTTCATATCTTGTAAACCAGTTGAACTACCGTTGTGTATTTCCTATTAATTTATTTTTTTGTTAATAAAGGAAATAACATTTGATCAAATATTTTTCAAAAAATCTTAAAATGTAATTAATAGAAAATTTAAAAATTTATTATTATTTTTAAAAGAGTTACCTACATTTCAAAACAAATGATACTGTATATTACCTTAGTTTTATTTATAGGAATGTTTGTCATCAAATGTCATAATATTATATTTATATTATTTAGAGTGACAGTTATATGAAAAAGTGTAATAATACTAAGTGAAATTTATGTATTGTAAATTTTAAATAAATGTAAGTAAGAAAAATTACTAAAGATAACAAGTGAGGTAAAACTTATATGAAAAAGTGTTACATAGTAAGTGAAATTTATGTAGGGTAATATTTTAAATAAATATAAGTAAGAAAGTGTTATTAAAGGTAGTAAATAGTGATTCAATACACATTTAGATATTTTTTTATAATAATTTATTCATATTTCTAAAAGTATATTCAAATATTGGAGGTAAAATTTTCAATATACTCTAAAAAACGAGTCTAATTCAACTTTATTATAAGATAAAGTTTATATTAACTTATATTATAAATTAATGTTATATTTAATTGGTGTGAAATCTCAATAAATATTATATATATATATATAACATGTTTAATAATTGAATATTTAAATATATATTAATATTATTAGATAGACAAGTTTAGAAAAAGGGAGGGAGTACATAAATTTGTATTACTATTATATTTATATGTTAATGAAAATTGGATGATAGTGGAACTCTAACAAAAGTTAATGGTTAAACAATTGTAATTCTTATATCTTAATTTAGATTATTTTATTTTATTTTTTTGGAAAAGTAATTGGTAGATAAAAGGATTTTGACTTATATTTGATAGTGCCAACTTTTTAAGAATAATTGATTTTTATATATTAACGTTTTTTTAATAACATTTTATATATAAAAATTGAAATATCTCGAAAATACTTCATTTTTATTCAATTTATTTTTACCCCAATAAAAAATTGACATTCTTAAATCCCTCCATGCATAAATACTTCTTCTTACAACCCTACACTAGGTAGCTGATTCTACCCGTAACATTGTCGAACATTGTCTCTATAGATATGCTCTCATGTGATTATGACACTTTTGAAACCCCTTCAGCACTGATACGACTTCACCGACTGAGGGAGATGACAGCTAAACTTGAACACGTTTAAAATCTGTGTTGATCAATTTCCTTCAATCATTTAGGTCATCTTCATGTGATACCAACTAACAAAAAAGTATGGTCATAATCAGATTAAGGCTGGTGAGTTAATTAAAACGTTGTGTAGCCAAAAATGGGAAATTTCATCTTTTGTTAGACTGTGCAAGTGCTCCTTAATTTCAAATCTGGTTTAAATAGCAGATAAAGTTTGATGGAAACTAAGAGAGAAAACTAAAAGAAATACAAATAAGTTTTTGAGAGTATGATATGAAAGATATTGGAAAAGAATGTGTTTAACATGTGTTCTATGGAAAAGGATGTTTGTGTATTACTCTCTAACCAATGCACAGTGAAAACAGTATTATAGTTGTGACACCTTGATGATCATTGAAATTTACACTAATTCAAAAAGAAAATGTTACTATTCTCCTAAAATACTATTGTTGGGAAAATAACAGGCCATGGTGCGTGGCCACAGCAAAAGAACCAAGAAAGAAATACACTTAATAATTTGTTCATTTTAAAAAGTGTTTAAGTTCTAAACTAAACTGCATTTTACAAAATTGAAAGGCTTATTTACTGCCTTAGAAAATTTTGCATCATGCACACCTCTATAACAACCATTAGTCACTTGATGAATTAATTAACTATAGCTATGCATATTTAAATGAGATTATTGAACAAAAGTTGCCAGTTGCCACTCAATTTGCACACAGCATGTGCTCCATGGCAACACGATTTCCTTTCAGTGAGTTGCTAAAATTTCTTTTTAACACACACATTCATCAACATTAACAATTATGTTTCCGCAATTGAATTATTTTTATACGAATACTTACAATTTCATTTAAATATATATATATATATATATATATATATATATATATATATATATATATATTTTTTGTTATTTTTTATATATATATATATGTATATATATATATATATATATATATTTGGTAATTTTTTATAAGCATATAAATGAAGAAATTATAAGAGCAAATATATAAATTTCATTCGCGTCCAAATCTTACGTGAAATTTCTTTAATATTTGAATTAGACGAGTAAATATA
>Ga0209700_104865_pt1 | contig 23521 bp, 12 predicted proteins | sample SiratroredBW_FD_187528 | JGI IMG/M metagenome (GOLD analysis project Ga0209700, IMG submission 187528) | Root nodule microbial communities of legume samples collected from California, USA - Siratro red BW (SPAdes) (version 2) | ecosystem: Host-associated > Plants > Roots > Nodule | place: USA...
CTTTTTTTTTTTCTTTTCAAAACAATTTGTTCTTTTTTATCATTTTACTCAATTTGGTTCAATTAATTTTTTTATACACATGTATGGCTCATATTGTCAAATAACTATCATTTTAATTCAAACCAGATAATTTGTATAAGGTATTTCAGTTTGATTTTTTTTTCTAAAAAAAAATCAGTTTTATACAACGTAGTTCAATTTAAAAGAAAATATTCTTCAAATCTATTTTTAGAATTACCTCGATAACATATAATTAGAAGTTTTTTATGTGGATTCTTAAAAAGTCTTTCATGTTAGTTAAAGAACAAACATAATATAAAAAAATGTAAAAACTCTAAACTTTTTAAATCAATTAAAAAACTAACATAGGCGGTCATGATTTTAAAAAGTCTTGCAATGGTGATAGCAAAAACAAGGTGTCATGTTAACCAAAACAAGATTTTCTATCTCGTTTAAATGTTCAATTAACATAACAAATATTTTCTGTCACTTCATATAAAAACCGACATTGAAAATCTAATTTTATTTGCAACTTTTTCATCTTCCCATTTATTGTAATCAATGGATTATAATTATCGTAATAAATCATTATTAAATATTATTTTTACAATAGTGTATAAATATCTTCATAATAACAAATTATGTATGTATTTAATACACATTTTGGAGGTAGAATGAATATTAAGTAGAGTAACTTTACGTTCAACACCCTCCTTTATTTATGAGACTAAAATGATATATGAAGATTATTTTAAATTTGTTATACCATTGTGTAGGTTTCTTGACTTTAGGACAATGATGAATGATTATGTGATATTTATGTTTCAAATATGATAAATACATCATAACCAACATATAAATATTATTTTCTTACATTTCATATTTTTTGTTTCTTTGTGTAAAAGAAAAACACCCCTTATATTATCATATTTATATAATCTTTTTATAAACAATGGTCTCTCTTCTCAATATCTCAAACATTTATGTTGAAAAAATAATTTATAATTTGAGTTATCCCTCGAAATTTTCATTAAGATATATGTTTTTCTTTTTAATAAAAAGATAGTTAAAATTAATTTGGATACATATATTATCATATTTAATATATTTTGCGATCTATTTTGTGATTCAATTAACTAAGGGTCCTCTGAACAATGCTAAAGGAATTCAAAATAACAAGTCTTTATTAAAATTCAAATTAGAAATGTATGACAGATCGCGTTATTAGAGATTATATGTCATTAACTACAAGAATACATTAGAGATATGTCATTAACCAATTCATCAAGATTAAGAAAATTAATTAATTAAATTTGCCTTAAATTTTTGTTTTCTTATTAAGTTATCCTTAACATTAATAATATATAATTTCAATTGTTCCTCAAATATTTTCATTAGTTTTAAATATTTTAATATCTGTCATCATTAATATATTTACGATTTAGTTTTTTTTACTAACATTATATGTGACACGTTCTTCCCTATGGCTAATTAACAAATAAAATACTATAAAACAAGGATAATTTAAAACTTTTCTTTTGCGTAGCTAAAAAACTTTACGTGAAATATCCACAGGCTTTAATATATATTTTTTATTAAAGATAAATTATTGAATCTTATTTTTCCTTACTACTGTTTTTAATTTTTAATTCTTAGTAAAATTTCATTTTATTTTTGTCGTGAAAGTTTTGTCTAAATAACTTAAGTTTTTGTTTAAAATGTTATCTAAAATATTTTTGGAACAAAGCAAGATAAAAGGAGGTGAGTAATGAATTATAAAAGGATAGTAAGATAAAAATAAAAAAAAAATAGAAACTGATAAATTCAAATGCTATATAAAACAATAACGTTCTAATATAATTGAAATCAATGTTAAGAATAGGCACCTAAAATAATGTACATAAATTTGATGAGAATATTAGTTAATTAATAGTAGCTTATGAAACACACCCAAAAGTAGTACACTAGGGAGAATGCTTGGTTCACACGCTAAGCCGGTTACCAGTCAAATATCCGCGTCAAGCAGAAGTGGGGCCCTATGGCGGTCCTCTTTTGTGGTAAATGCCATCAACATCTTGCTGCCATTCTTCGTACGCATGTAACTGACAGGTGCCAGTCATCCCAAGGCGGAAATTGGAAACCCTCCCACTCTCTCCATCCATACATGCCTGTTCTCCAAATTCCCAACCCTATCAAACTTTCTTTTCACACAACAACGACCCTAATTATATTCTACTAACTCAATTATTTATTTATTTTATTTTCTAAAGCCTTCAAATAAAACCAACACTGCCTTATCTTCATACATATAATTTTTTAATCAATGTTTTTATCTCAATTACTCTGAGAAAATATTAATATTGACTGCAAGATATTTAACATTAACAATATTTACAAAAAAATATTTGTTGTAATTTGTATTAACACATGATAAAATTATTTTATCAGGAGCATTAATTATGTAAAAATGTCAATATTTACTTTAAAAATAAGTTAAAACATGTAATGTTTTTACAGTATATCCTTAGACATATAATAAAAATTTGGTACCAGCAACTATATAAAATTTTTGTCCACATTTAAATATGTGCCTTATTATTTAAATTGTTTTATATGATATTTAAAAAGAAAGAAAAAAAAACATTTTTCAATAAAATTGACTAAGACTAATTTTTTGCACAAATTTTTCTTATAGATTTTGACCAGCTTTAGATAATGCCATCGATTATGAAATGTTTTGATAGTTATTTAGATGAATCAAACTAGTTAGTCCACTTCGATTTTATGATTTATGCTTGAAATATTGAAGAATAAATTATTTAACGATTTTTGAAACAGGACTACTATTTACAGAAACATTGAATGCCTCTAGTTAGTATTATTGAATATTTAAAAAAAAGAGTAAATTAAAAATTGAATAAAAAAATTAACACTAGTTATGATGACACTGGTTAAGAAATCTCAAGTTTGAATCTATGGAGAGAGTACTCTCCTAATCCCCAAACTATCCCTTTCTCTCTCTCTTCCTTTCTGTCTCTTTTTATATCTTTTGTAATAATAACAAGCGGTAGAATTTTGAGGCACACTTCCTTTTGAGTTCGCAGCACAAAAGCAAGATCTCCAAAAAAATATATAAAAAAAAGGAAGAATATGTGCCACGCTGATATATAGCTGAAGCAATCCACGAAAATCAATGGCGGAGGAGAAAAGAGACGAAGAAGCGCACCCCAACACCCAACCATCCACCACCATGGCATTCGCCGACGAGATTCCCAACAACTTCACTTTCCCTTTCCAGCCACACACCATCTTCGACGTCATGCCGCCGCCGCCTTTGTCTTCTTCCTGCGACCACAAGGCCTCGCCCTTCGCCTTCTTGGAACTGCTCGGCGTCCACGACTACAACGCTCCGCTGTTCGATTGTCTCCCCCCGGCTGCGCCGTCGCGGGGGAGCTCCAAAGTGCCGGACTCCTCCGAGGTGCTGAACACTCCCGCGTCGCCCATCTTGTCGTCGATTTCGTCGTCTTCGAATGAGGCCACTGCCACCACAGCCGCCACCGCGGAGCAGAGTGGTAAAGGTGGGATTGAACACGAGGAAGGTGAAGCAGAGGAGGAAGAAGAAGAAGGAGAAGGTGGTAATGGAGGCAGAGATGACCAGGATCAAGACAAGACTAAGAAACAGTAAGTATTGGGTAAGGAAAATGACAAGTGTACGGTTGAATTCTGATTTTTTTAATATTATTTAGCTGCAATGTATAAAAAAAATCTAACTTTTATCAAGAACAACACAAGAAAGTAACACTTAAACAACTGGGTGGATGTAGGTTTTGTTGAAATGTATTGAGTGAATGAGATAAACAAAGAAGAAAACCAGAAAGAAAAATAATAACAGTGAAAAATATAATGGATTATTTAATATATGAAAATAGCCAAAAACGCGTGGGTATACAGTGGATTGAAATATAGTAGTTATTATTCATTTTTTATTTTTTTCTTTTTTTATTATTGAGAATTTGTATTTATCTGTTGTTTAATGCCTTAATGGCAAAGTAAAAAGGAAAGGGAGAGATAAAGTCCGTTTGGGGAAAGTGATGAGACAGTTTGTGATCAGCGAACTTAAATTGGGCTTCTGCTTTTATCGTTGTTACTGTCCTCATTTGACTCTGATCTTTTTCATTTAATTTATATTTTTTTCCGATTTATAATTGTTGTTGACTCTGTATGCAAAATCCAACAGGTTGAAAGCGAAGAAGAAGAACCAAAAAAAGCAAAGAGAACCGAGATTTGCGTTCATGACAAAGAGCGAGGTTGATCACCTAGACGATGGTTATAAGTGGCGCAAGTACGGCCAAAAAGCTGTGAAAAACAGCCCTTATCCCAGGTAGCATATTACTGTCATTTCATTTTTCATTTTTTCAATATTCACTCTTCATTTTCTCTTTCTCTCTATTATATTTCTATATATATATATATATTTTTTCATCCATCGCTCTCGTTCGCTTGTCCCTAGCGAACGGTCTAGTTGACAAAATAGCACTAGAGTTTCCCACTAATTTTCATCTTTCCATCTAAATTAAATTTTTCTTGCGGGACACGCAACCGTCGTGCCACGTCACCTTGTAGGAGCTACTACCGTTGCACCACCGCCGGTTGTGGCGTAAAGAAGCGAGTGGAGCGTTCCTCCGATGACCCTTCCATCGTGGTTACCACCTACGAGGGGCAGCACACGCACCCTTGCCCTGCTTCCTCTCGGGCTGGCTTCGGGTTCGTGAACGAGCCTGGTGGGTTGGGACATGCCGGCTCCTTCGGTTCCTCACAATTCGTGCTGCCACATCAGCACCAACCCCAACCACAAGCTTCGGCTTTGATATATAACTCCAACCCACTTTTTGTCAACTCCGGTAGTAACTTCATGAACACGACGTCGTTTGGTGGGTTTGGACAGGACCACGCGAACCGTCGAGGGTTCGGACACGAGGCTTTGTCGAGAGACAATGGGTTGCTTCAGGACATTATTGTGCCGTCGCAGGTGAGGAAGGAGGAGAAGGATTGAGTTAATTATAGGTTAGTTACGAATTTTGGTCATGTTTATATTTTTATTGGGCTGGGGAAATCGATAATACTAGGTAGTAATTACTTTTAATTGGTTCTATTATATGGTCTGTATTCACTGCACCTCAGATAGATTTGAGTTCATATCAAACCTTTTGGAGTTTACATTTTAAATCAGTATTTCCCTTGTAGCTCGCCTCAGGTTCTGATTTCTTAATTTAATTTTTTTCTTAACCTCATATGCCTATTCTTTGTATTGGATGATCACACATTTGATGTTTTTTTTTTTGTTCATCTCATCCATTGTCACTTATAAACCAATGCTTCTAAGGTCATGCGCCATTAGGGTTTTTTTTATTCTCTTAATTTGTGAATTTACTTGTGATGCCAAGACAGAATCTGAGTCTTCCCTAACACGTAAGGGATGAATGCTTGGAATTTGGTCCTTGAAGAAGGGCTAAGATAGAAGGTTGATAAAACTTTGCATATAGTACGGTAAAAGATTGTTATAATTGGCCCATAACTTAAAAACAATGAATGCACGAGTTGTGGAAAAAGATGTGACATTATTTGTTGAGCATAGTACATTTTAGCTTTTTTGTACGATGGCTTTTACTATCATGATTCTTCACCCTACAAGCTTACATAAAAAGATGGAGGCATTCAATGATGATGTGTGTTTCCTGGGACGAAAATAGCTAGCGCATAAATAATTTCTTATTGATAGCTAAAGAGGGATAATGCAAGATGTTGGTGTCAGTGCCAAAGATACACATGATTCTCATGCTCTACCAATGAATTTGTACTTCCTAATCCCATCCCTTCCTCACCTTCTTCAATACCTTTCTTGCACTTCAATTCTCACTCACGTTTCTCACAATACCACAACCAAGCCAACACAAACATCCTAGGCACCGCCAAGCTACTTTTATTGCTACTTTCTTAATTACTCAAAACACTATTTCCCATCACACAAAGGTTGAGTTTAAGACCAACACATATATAACCTGATTTTTTTTTTTGCTTGATTTATAGCTCAAATTATTTTAAAATATAATGAATATTAACAAGTCAATTGAACAGCAATATGAGAGAAGCAAACTAAATGAATAATTGGTTAGGTGGACTACTTAGCTTGATTTGGGTTGACTGGAATTCTACTCTATTAGCCTAAATGTGTTGGACCAACCTATTCATGCCCCTAGTTTACAATTGTTGGTTGGTTAGTTTATTGTTCTATTGGTTCCATGAAAAATAATAGATATTATGAAAAATAATTGTTTAAAAATTTATTCCATATATAAGTTAATTAGTGTTATATAATATTGAATATCAAAATTATAATTTCAATTTGAAACAAAACTGAAAACAAGAGGAATGTCACTTATAAAAAAAATTAACCCATGCGAAAAGTAAAAACACATTAAATAAAAAATAATTATTTTTTGTCGCAAAAATTTAGTACATAGTTGTAATAAGAAGAGTAATTGTTAGGGCCGTGAATAATTCATACTGGTTATATATATAAACTTTTTTGTCAGAGATTCTGTTGCTCAGAATCAGTTGCCCAGAAATGGCTATCTTTGAAGAGCCACTATTGGATTATTCATTCATCATAATAAACATATAATTATCTCATGAAAGATTAAAATGGCTTGGAATTAATTTCATCATCACTCATATTTAACTATTTTGATCACTTTATTGATTTGACGTTACTGCTACACCAGCCACGGTGTACATTTTAAAACATCAATCACGACAGTAATAGGTTTTACTTTCCACATTATTTTTAGCTAACTTTTGCACTTGGAAGTTCGATTTTATAATTTTTCAAAATTAAAAAAAAAAGTGTTCCAACATTAATTGAATGTGCAGTTTTTTTAAAGGAAGGAAATTAAGAAAATAATCATGGTGAATAGTGGATAATAATTTAGCTCAGCACTGCACCCTCCATGCACGTACAATGGATCAATAATTCAAGAAATGCATACATATAGAGAAAAAGAGAGGTATTATTTGAATTTAGATTTTATAATTAAAAAGTTGTAAACTTGTTAGGAGCTTAGGAGTATGGCAAAAAGTTACGTTCTGGAGACAAGGTGGAAACTTAGAAGGACGAAGATATGGGTTCGAAAATTTTTTGCGACTTAAAGATAAGGTTTTGTGTAAAGTTTATATTTATGAAAATTTTCTCTCTCTTTCCCTTTCTATTCATGGCCCATTGTTAATAGAAAGGTATAGATTGAAAAGACAGTTGATATATAGCAATAACTTAATTAAAGCATCACACGTACAATACCCACTACAAAGGAGGGAAGTGGTTTGGTTTGGTGGAATGCAAAATCATGAATTATGTAGCTCCATGATGGCTTCCCAATTGGCATGCAACTTCAGTTTCTGATACAATGAACACTAGCATATCAACAAGAACAAATGTGATAAGAAATTAGAAGAAAAAAGGTCATGAATATTTTTCATCTTGAGAATATTCTCATATTGGAATCACATAGATTTTGATTTACTTCTCACTGATATCAATAAAAGGTCATTTGGATTTTGGGGTGTGACTTTTGCAGTATTCTCAAACTTTCCAGCCATTCTAATCTATATAATAGTCCAGAAAAGTCGAATCTTCAATTATCTTTTGATGCTTAAAAAAAATCAAATCCAAAAAGAATAGATAGGATGTCTTTTCATTTGTTGACAACCCAAATGATTCTTAGTCGGAGGCAATGGATCCAAATTCCAGTAAATATCTGATGCCATATAAAATTTAAGCTAACTTTTTAAAGTATATATTAAAAAGGAAAACTATTTAATTTTTCTAGTAAGCTAAAGATTTTATTAGTGTATGAAAACATTTATATATATATATATATATATATATATATATATATATATATATATTTATCAGAGAACTTTTAATAAATATATTTATTATACTTTAAACTATTTTACATGATCTTTCGGAGGAAAAGTATATACATGGCTTGAAGAGTATATAAAAGTAAACGACACGTGTAGGTCTATGAAGTAAATGCATAGTTAAATTTTAAATAGAAAAGTTTAAATTTAAAACTGGATATGGTGTTGAAATTTTAAAAATAAATTAAAAATTAGTTGGAAAAAGAATTAGTATATTTGATTTAAAGTAAACTTTGTTGGTGTGCAATGGCAATAAAGATGTTTGAAGCCAAGAACTTTTGATTGGATCAATTTGAGTATTGGACCTTTCTTATGTATCTCTTTACTATTAAAATGACTCTAACGGTTCGTTTTGATCAAAAATATAAAAGATTAGATGGTGTTAGAAAAAATTATGTATAAAAAGTTTAATTTTCATATATTCTCATAGCCAAAAGTTTATGCAATATTATGGATATAACTCTGGATGTAGTTATAGAGCTGAATTACTCTTTTCTTTTAGGTCCTAGGGAATGTTGGTTCCTTAGTATGTTAGAATTGCGAGAAATCTAAAATCATGTTAAGAAACGTGATATGTTTAAGTATAAATGCAGGCAACCTAATTCGTAATTAAATTTTCTTGAGTGCAATTTGGATAAGTTTAAAAATAGTGGAAATTTTGATAGGTAATACCTTCAACAATTTCTTTATTCTTTGCTTGCTTTGAAAGTTTAAGAACGCATCGGACAAAAGCATGTGTTAGAAATGTGCCAAAATGTTATATACCCAACATGTTAACATCTCGTTGAAGGAATTTAAAAAGCTAGAGAAAAGTTACCTTTGGTTAGTAGAAAACAGAAATTAGATAATGATGGCTCACTATTTCTTTTTTCAGGAAAAAATTAAATTTATAACTCAAATCTTATAAAAAATTGTTAAAATAAATTAATGTGACATAATAAAGGTCTTAAACTTAATATATATAAGTTTTCCGTAAGAGTTTAAATCTTAATAGTAAAACACAATATTTCAATACTTAAACTATTTTGTTTTTACTTTAATAACTTAGATTAATTATAGTTTCTATGGTTTATTTGGTAATGTCAGATTCTTATCTGTTGTAGCTATCTGGAAATGGAAAATCATTGATTAAAGATGTTATTGGAAACATTTGATTCGAGTAAAGCAGAGTGACTACCCATTGATTCGTGCCAACTATAGGAAGAATCACGTTTGATTATAGTTGATATCATTATTACTATTTCTCCTACCTCGGCTTCTGAATATAATAGTTGAGAAGATGACGCGGGCAGGCGTATTCTTGTGTTACTTCTTCGGCCACCTGCCTACTTTTTCACATCCTTACTATGAATAATACACATAAAAGGAAAGAAGGTCTCAGCGGAACTAGTTCAGACATGTTTTTGATACACAGGATCTTCTTGAGGGGCAAGTGTAGAACATACACAATGTCTAAAAATGTCATATCCAGTGTTTTGTACGTGACGTTGTTAAACCAGAGGTACTAAGAAACTGAACGATCTTTCGATCTTTCAACAGTTCTTTCTTTGAGCCAGTAGCTCGCAATCTCATGTATTCCAGCCTATATACAACACTTTCAGATAACTCTTTCTTCTAATCTTGATGCATTATATCTATAGAACTAAAGCTTTTGAGAGAGGAGAGAAGAGAGTTTAGAGACTCATAATGTAAGAAACTGGTTCTTATTTTTTGAGATAACTTTTCTTCTTAATCCTTACATACACACTGGAACTCCTTATATAGCCAAGGGAGTTCATAAACAAACAAAAGAGTAATAATACATCTGAGACATACTTATTACAGAAAAGACATCATGAAAGACATAAAGCTTAAACAGTATTTTATAAGGACGCTTTATTATTTTTCTACAGTGACTTTTGTCTGTCCTTTGATGCCTTTTGGATGAGAACGAATCTCATTATGACTCAGCTGATTCTTCTTTTGAGAGAGTAGGCCAGGGAGGCCATGTGTGTGAGTCAGGCCATGGGTCTTGAGAATCTTGCCAGATAACATGGTCTATTGGATAATGTTCTTCTGTCTTCTCATCTGTGACTGGTTTGTCTTTTTGCCAGTTCTGCCAAAGCAAATTTGATTCTGAAATGGGTGTGTTGTTTGGAGGGAGTTCTGTTAAGTGAACTTTTTTGATTTCTTCATTCCAGACGTTTGGAGGCACTTCCCAGTCTGGTGAACATATGAGATCAAGGTTCTTCAATTTGTTACAGCTGGATGATACTGGATCCTGAGTGATCTTAAATCCATTTATTTCATGAAGATGAATTGTCAGTTCTTCCTTCCAAAATGGAGGGTTTCTTGGTTTCATGAAAATTCTCAAATTTGGAAAGGTGGCATACGCCAGAGCTTGATTTTGTGTGTATAGATGTCTATTTGGATGTCTGAAATAGGGCCTGTGAATAGTAAAGATGGAAACAAACTGGTTAGCTTCTTCTTTTTCTAATTTCCAGACATTGAACTTAGATATCTCTCTATGGATTTGTTCCTTCCACCAAGTTATGGGGGAAAACCATGAAAGGAATTTCCAGAGTAAAGTGTTCTGAGTATAATCTTCTGCCAGATATCCAATCATTCTGAGAGTGAGAAATATTATTGGATACTTAAATAGTGTTGTGACACACCATAAGTACCACATGTCTGTCTCTGTAAATATTTTATCCATTAAAATTGGAAAGATATTTAGATATGGTGCAGAAGGGTTAAACCAGGTGGGTTTTGGTTTAATCTGGTGATCTTGGATGGTTGTGGCAAGGTAATGGAACATATGTGATTGTGCAAAAGACTTTATGGTAATGGGTGTGATTGGTTGAATCCTGGTTAGTTCAGGTGGGAATTCATGGAGGTTTTGGTGCGACGAGGAAGGCTCATTCATCATGATCAATGGATATTCATGAGTATCAGAAAAAATGGTTATTGAGAGTGTTTTTTCTTTCAATGAGTTCTGTTGATTGGTTGGACTCTCTTTTGGTCTGGATAGGAAATCAGGAATGACATTTTTGTTTCCCTTGATGTGTTTGACTATAAAGTCATATCAGGAGAACCATTCTTTCAGCTTAAGGATTTGAGGACTTGAAGGGATTTTGTTTTTTAACTCGAACATTTTTGGAAATGAAGAGTTGTCTAAATGTACCTCAAAGACATGTCCTCTGAGATGGAAATCAAATTTCTGAATTCCATATTTCACTGCAAGGGTTTCCTTGTAAGTTGTGTGGTAATGGGCTTCGGCTGGCTTGAATTGACCGCTAGCATGTCCACGGTAGAATTTTTGTCCTTCTACTTCTTCAATCAGTATTGCTCCCCAATAATGATCACTAGCATCTGTTTGAAGGATTCTTTTTCCTTCACCTGGAATTTTCCATGGTGGAGGATCTTTTGCAATCTCCTTCAGTTTTTTAACTGCTTCAGTTTGCTCGGGTCCCCATGGTGGTGCACTTTTCTTCAATATTTTTGAGAGTTTCGAAGTATGATGATAAATATTGGGGATAAAGTCTCGAATATAATTTAAGTTTCCTAAGAACTGTTGAATTTGTTTTATCGTGATGTTCTTTTCAGGAAATTTTGGTAATTCTTCTACAAGATGTGGTTGAGGGGAATACCTTCCTCGAGAGAACTTCATTCCAAGGAATTCTATTTCTGTGGTTCCTATTTGAGACTTTTGAGATGAGAGCATAAGGCCAAACTGATGGCATATTTGGTAAAACTTTTCCAGTAGTTCTTTATAACTTTTTTCATCTGGGGAGAACAACAGAATGTCATCTATGTAAATGGGTGAAGAGGTCAATATGGGTTCGAAAATTTTGGTCATGGCTTTTTGAAATAGTGAAGGTGCCACTTTCAGGCCAAAGGGTAGGACAGTCCATTGGAAATGGGCATTTGGTATGCAGAAAGCAGTTTTGGGCCTGTCTTTTGGGTCTAACCCAAGTTGCCAAAATCCTGACTTCATGTCGAATTTTGAAAAAATGAAAGCATTTGTGATATACGAATAGAGAGTGTATATCTTTGGAAGAGGAAATTTGTCATCTCTTAAGAAGAGATTTAAAGGTCTATAGTCAATGACTAACCTCTTTTTCCCTCTAACTTTTTCTGATCTTTTTTCAACATAGAAGGCTTGGCATGCCCAGTCAGAATTTGTTGGTCCAATGAGCCCTTGCTTTAAAAGCTTTTGGCATTCTTCAAACGCGGCTTTTCTGTCACTTGGGGTCATTCCAGAATGAACAACTTTTGTTGGATTAATGTCTTCATTCAATTTGAATGGTAATTGAACAAAGAATTCTTCATTTTTACAAAGTGGTTTTGGATGTTGAAAATCATCATGACTGTCAGCATACATCCTTAAAAGCTTTTCTTTGAATTATTCATATTCTGGAGGTGTTTCGGCTAGACTGAAAATCTTCATTAAAGGATTAAAAGGTTTGAAGTTTTTTCTGTACCTTACTCCGTTTGGGAGTAACTGCATTCCTTTGAGCTGGGTGTACACGTCCATGCCGATGAGGATATCTTTTCCTGGGAGATCTGTGCCAATAACTTTTGTGTAAATTGTACAGTCTGGGAAGAATTTGATCCCTATTCTTCTTTTGGTCATTAATTCTGTGGTGAAGACTTTTCCGCTTGCAGCTTTGAACCTTAATTCTTTTGGTTCCCAAAAATCTGGATGAAGGATCTTTGGGTTCATCATGGTTCTTGATGCTCCAGTATCTATAAAAGCTATGGCCTTTATAGGAACTTCATATTTTGTGGGAAGTATATGAACTTCTATGTTTGGAGCTGGCAGACTAGAAATGAGGGATTGTTCTTCTGCTTTTGTAATCTCATCAAAGGATAAGATTGGAAAATGATGTTGGCATTCTTCATCATCGCTTGATGTAGTTGTTTCTTCATTTGGATAGTCCTGTTCACTGTACAAGGATTCTACATCTTCCTCTTCAATTTGCAGGGTTTGAATGAGTCTTGTAGATTTTTCAGTTATGTTTGGACAAGTTTTTGCAAAATGTCCAGACTTTCCGCAAATGAAACATTTTGTCCCTTTTTTCTTTCCTCTGAAAGATTTGTTTTTGAAAAACTTCACCTTTCTTTTCCCTTTGAATTTCTTCCGGTGTTTGGAATATTTTGTGAAGCTTTTTCCTTTTATGAAGGACTTGCCTTTGCAGGAGCAATCTTTTTTCTTGCATTCTATCTCCAAGTAATTTTTCTTACAGTTCTTGGAGTACTTTTTTTTATTCTTCAAAATTCCTTCAAGTAACTATTGTTGGTTGTATAGCTTGTCTAATGCAACAATGCATGTTTGATGAATTTCTCCGAGTGTCATTTGTGTGATTTCTTTGTTCTGCATGTTGAACATTCTGTACATCTCTCCCTGAACTTCTTCAGGAAGTAAACTCACATAAGTATTCTTCAGACTGGGATCATTGTATCCATTCAACAAATAAAATCTCTGCTACATTCTTTGATAATGTCGTTCTATGTCTTTCAACTTTAGAGAACAACATTTCATCTCAAAGTATTCCTTTCGAATTTCCTTGTTTACTGTGTCAATATTTCCAAGGAATTCAAAATGAATTGCTGAAATAACTGCATCTGTGCTTTCCATTCTGTGAAGTAGATCTTGATTTACTGTTCTGATGCTTTGATACCATTCTTTCAAGGTTCCTGTCATTCTGGCGCAAAATTCTTCAATGACTCGGTATCTGTCAGCATCTAGATCTATCATCTTTGCATCCATCCATCCTTTAAAATCAAGGAGTTTCTTCCTCCACTGTTTTGGGGGAATATCATCTAGTGAACAAAGATGTTCCCGAAATTCTTTGTGGTGGAGTGTTTATTTCTAGTGCATGTAATCCAGAGGTAGAGGCTTCAGGACTTCCTCCATTGGATGCCATGAAGATTTTTGACAGATCTGTATATTCTTCTTCTGTGTCCTCTTCTTCTGATGGAATTTGTTCTGAGGTATTGGAGTCACTGTCATTTGTGATGACAAAGACCTCATCCTTAGATGATGTTTCTTCTTGTTGTTTTTCCTCAGCAACTTGTTTTTCAAGGGGTTTTTTCCAGCATAACTTCTTTGTTTTTTCTTCCAAAAAAGGTAGTTTCTTCTGGAAGAACTGGTGGTAAGAAAGGTGGTTTTACCGGATGTTGTACAACTGTATGTGTGAGAAGTTTTTGTGGAGAGATAGGGAAAGGTGAATATGTATTCTCAGGAGAAGGTTTTGCAATTTTCTTGACGTATTCTTCTATCTCAGAGACTTGTTTTCTGAGTTTTTGTAATTCTCTCTCCTTTCTGGCGTTTTCATGGAAGTTGTATTTAGTGACTTCCTTCATCCCTTCTTCCAGAGTCTCAATCTTTTGCTTTGTTTCAGCATAAGATTTCTGGATTCTCTCTGACATTTGATTTAATTGATACTGAAAAGATTTTGTCATCTTATCTACCTTTCTTTCAATAACCTTTAAAAGGCTATTTTGAGATAAAGAATTGGATGTCTACCAATTCAATACTTCTTCTGCCTGGCTAAGTGGTTTGTATGATCCTTCTGGAAGGATTTCTGTAGATTGGAAGAATGGTTTGGAAGAGATTCCTTTTTCTGGATCACTTTTCCTTTCCAGAGTGGGGAAATCTTCGTCTTAAAACATGAAGCATGAAATTTCTGGCCTCTTCTGTTTCTGATAAAACAGATTGGAGCAATTTTTTGGTGGTGGCCAGGTGATTAGGTTGGGATCCGCCGGTGGTGGTGGATATCCTTCTTTCCTGAGGACTGAGTCCTTCTTCATAAATAGGCAAAGGTTCTGCCTTTTTCTTGATACCAATCCAGGGGTCATTATCAGGGTCGCTTTTCCTTGTTGGTTTTGGTGGTGACTTACATTTTTTCCTTTTTCTGGGATCATCTTCATCATCAGAGTCAGAATCTGCTTCAGAATCAAAATCATGATTACAATATGGATTGCATCTGGATGAATCTATGTCCCATAGAAAATGTCCATTCAGTTTGTCAGAAAAAATGGCTTTTCCATTGTTTTGGAAAGAGTGTACTGGAATTTTTCTTTCTCTGTCTCCAAGTGTGATCATCATGGTGTGAAAAACAGGAGGAGGATTGCTGGTATCTCCTTCTTCTTTCCATTTGAAGGTAGTTTTGACGCTACCATCAACAGAGTTTCTTCTGAAAGTAGCTTCTGTTGCTACTATCTGTTTTTCTTTCTTTTTGAAGTTTTCGTAGTTGCTTATCCACTCAGTTGGAATAAGGCTTCTGAGTTCTTCTCTTGGTATCTGTCTAGGAACCTGGACTATGGTTGGTGTTTCCTGGTCATCTGCAGCTAAGACCATGAGGGCGTTTCCTTCAAAACTTTTTTCTCCAGGGAGATCAAAGCAATGATCTTGGATCCTATAGATTATCTGGTGGTGTAAGGTGGCTGATAGTGCCGCCTCGTCTTGTGGTGCTCCTACGAGCTGGACTTGTACTTTGAATCTATTTGGAAGGGTTAGATCCTTCAGTTGGACATTGAAATTTGGGAAAATAGTCAAGACAACACTTCTTGCGTTAAGTGTTGTCAAAACTGTTCCTATTACAACTTGTTCATATTTTTGGTATGTAGAGTCTAGCAGCGTGACTCTAGCTGTAAGTGGTAGTCCTTTTCTGCCATGAAGGGTCAACATCAATCTGACGGCTCCGAGATGGAGAGCTACATATATATATATATATATATATATATATATATATATATATATATATATATATATATATATAATAATTTCGTATACATTCATAAGTCCACAGGGTGAAATAATTTATACAATGTTATATAATATTATAAAATAACTCTATCATCACTCACAGTGTACAAGCATTATATAGTATATCAGCATTATATAAGTAAGAAATTTATTATCTTCAAGTTTTAGTTTGGATAGTATATAAGCATTATATAAGTAATAAATTTACTATCTTCAAGTTTTAGTTTGGAGATATTGTTTGATTTCTAATATAGATAGTTTAATAATTCTTTCACTTCAAACTTAGATATACATATTTTATAAATAATACTTAATGTGTTTTTTTTTAAATATAATTTTGCAGTTAAGTTGTTGAATTATTGTGATTGACAGATTACACATAATCGTCTAATAATCTTTATAACACGTATCATTATATATTTATTAATTTGATTCAATTGACAAAATCTGACCTTATTTATAAGACTTAGTCTCAACCTACATAAGTTGGAGCCAAAAAAACCCAGAATAATAATTCATGGATCATTTTTTAAAGTAAAAAGCTTATTCAAAAATGTAAATGAAGAAAAATACTTAAATTTTTATACATATGGAAAACATTTACTCAATCTAAAGTCAAACTTGGTAGAACTAAAGTCAAGTTAAGTTAAGCCTTGTTAATACCATCTCAAGTCGATCAAGATGGGCACAGATAAGGTTGAGTATAGGTTAGATCGAAATAGGCCTTACTTAAGTTATCCTGAGTCAGACAGAGTACGAGTTGAGACAAGTTAGGTCAAATTGAGTCTAGGCTGGGTCGTGTGTGGGCAAGTCAGGTCAGGTTGAGACAAGTTTGGCTCATGTTGGGTCAAGTCAGGTTATGCCTAGGTCAGGTCCAATCGGGTAAAGACTAGGTATGTCTAAATCGATCTCAAGTTAGTATGGATGAAGTTGCGTTAAACCCAAGTCAAGTAGGTTGGGTTCGGTTCAGTTCAGGTCAAGCTGGGTCAAGGTCAAAATGTGGTTGATCAAGTTCATGTTGTGTTAAGTTAAGTCAGGCCAACATCATCCCAAATCGATTTGGGCCTAAGTAGGCCAAGTCGAGTCGAGCCTAAGTCATACCGAGTCAAGTTGGGTTTAGGTCAAGTTGAGTCGAGTCTGGCCTAGGTCAAGTTGAGTCGAGTGGCGTACCTTGGGCTGAATCGAGTCAGGCACACCTCAAATCGAGTTGAGTAGGGTCCATGTTAGGCCGAGTCTTGTCGAGCCCACATCAATCCAAGTAGACTTAGGTCTATGTCTATTCTATCTCGAGCTGAGTCCAATTGGACCCACCCTGGATTGAGTTGAGTAGGGTCCACCTCGAGCTGAGTTGAGTCAAGCTCACATAAGGACAAGTCGATTTGGACCAACATCGAGTCAACTCAAGTCAAACCCACATCAGGTCGAGTTGTGTTGGGTCCATGCCAAGTTGAGTAAATTCAAACTCACATGAATCGATTTGAGCTGTCTACATCAGTTCAGCTGGAGTCGAACAATGTTGAGTCGAGTTCACTCGGGCCGAGTCGAATCGAGGATATTTAAGGTCAAGTTCATATTAGATTAAGATAAGGTCAACCAATATCGAATCTGACAATGTCAGACTGAGTCAAAACTTAGTTGGTTTATGTTGATGCAGTCGAACAAGTTTGATTGGACTCTAACCTTCCAATTAAATTGTAAATAATAAAATTAATTAAAGACCAATTTATAATTAATGTAAAATATTTAAAGATTACTTTCGAGTTTAAAATATTTTAAAGAGTAGTATAATTCAAACAATTTTATGAAGGCCTTGAGAGTTGAAACTTTTTCAAACCACTTATTTGGTAAGAGACTTAGAAGTGTATTAAGATTTATCACGGACCATAGATCAAATGGATAACTTTACTAATGTATTTAGTTGTTTCATATCAAAAGAAACACATAATTTTACTAATGTATTTAATTGTTTCATGTCAAAAGAAACACGTGAAAACATTCACGTGTCACTTTCTCCAAACATTAAATGCAAAACGAAAAAAAAAAAAAAAAAAAAAAAAAAAAAAAAAAAAAAAACACAAATGAAGCTGAGAATGTCTACTAAAGAAAATAATTATGTAAACCGAAGATGGAAGCTAGAAGACGGATTGAATGCATAACAACCAAACTCAAATTCTTTCCAACCTTCTTGAAAAACTTTTGCAAAACATATTCTTATTTGTATATTGGCTTAATGTGTATTTGAAAGTGCATAATATTTATGTTTATTCACTAAGAACGTTAAAATTAAAAAAAAATACTCCGTGAAGAAATTTGTCACGCGGATGGAACCTAGTTAATAAAGTGAAAAATCACGGGTCGATGACTTTAGACCATAGATAGATGAAAGTTAGTTAACAAATCACTTAAATGCCATGTTAAGTGATACATCTTCTTGATCCTCACCACCACCAATACCACACTATCACACTATGATGGAAATGGAGAAATATGTGGAAGCAACAGAAAAATAAAAGGAAGAAGATAAAAACTAAGGAATGACAAGAAAAATATGGTGGAGGATGATTAATGGTATTGGGAGGTAATTTCCTTCACTTATTTTTTTTGTTAATGAGGTGAATCACAAACCTCACCTGTGGCAACAATTAATTTAGGCCAAAATTGTATTGTGAAAGATTTTGATGCTGAGAGTTTTCAGTTTTGTACTGATTATAGAGAGACATGAAACGGAGAAGCGCCAAACCCTAAGACGGACTTTAGTTTCTCAGTGGCAGCATGGATTCGGAGTTCAAGAAGAGATCGAAGTCGCTCCGCCACTCATCGCTGTTCACCCCAACCAATGCTCCGTCGCCGTCGCCGACGATCATCATCTTCGACCTCCTCGCCGGTTCCGCAGTTTCCTTAACGGACGACTCCGACGCCGTTCCCTTCCACACCGATAAAATCAGAGCCATTCGCTTCGACCCCAAAGGAAAACTATTCGTATCCGCAGGTGGCGATAAAATCGACAAGGTCTGGTTAAAACAGTCATGGCGTTTCATCACCAGCGTGTCCTCCGAGAACAGAGTGTTCGCAGTTGCAATTAGCGACGACGGAACCGGAGTTGTTGAGTTGGTAAAGAATAATATTATTGACTTGCAATGTTTCTGCAAAAACTCTTTCTGTTGCTAAGGTAGTTTCAATTCTAGTTTATCTGGTTATAATAATTCGCGTTTGCTCGTTTACGACTAATTTCTGGTATATATGTTGAGAAAGAACCATTGTTCTGGGAGATGATAACATACCTGGGGAGAAAAGTTGCTACAAACGTTGCAAGAACTGCATCTGCTGTTGAGAATAGAGAATCTAGGAAGAAATGCAGAAATGATAGAAAACTCAAGGGCTAGCATATTAACATATGATTTGATCACCACTTTTCAAAGAATATTCTTGAGACTGTTCAGTTTTGTAGTGATTTTCGATTCCCCCAGTGAATGTAAGTAAAATATCAACTTTGTCATTATTAAAATATGTATAGTATTAACTTTGATGGCATTTTCGCATGATGGTAATCAAAATTTTTGCACGCGGCATGTTTCATGGAGCCCTAATGGAAAAAAATTGTAGCTGTGGGAGACGACCTTCAAGGAAATTAGTGGATGGTAAAAGTGGAATGGTTGGTTGTTTAGTATATTTTGTCGTTGCTTCCGTTACAAGTTTGAGTTGCATCTTGTAAGCAAATGTTGTCTTGATTCATAATTTGACATATAGCTAAACTTGTATTTCTAATTTTTCTCTTACTTTTAAAATGAATTAGAAATAGTAAATATTTGAGTGATAGTTAGCGGATTCTAATTTAGAGATCATTGATTCTATCAGTGGACACTTTGGTTAGACATGTTCATCTGCATGGTGTCCTAATAATGAGTTTTTTGCCACGGGAAACCAAGACAGAACATGTCGCATTTGGAATGCTCTGAATTTGTCAACGTGAGAGCTATTACTTCAATATGATTCACATCTGACGGGAAGTTTACGGCAATGGCCGGAAGACCTTGATTATGTGCAGGTATAATGTGATTGAAGAGTTTGAGACAAAGCAGGACAAATTCTCTCTTCATTGGTGTCTCCATGGATTGTTTTCCTACCCACTTAAAGTTCAGCTGCTGCAGTGAACCTAATTCTGATGATTCTAATTACTGTTAAACTGTGTTGGTATGCATAGCCTTGTGACAGAACATTTCACAAATATGGTACTATTGTTTTTTGTATGTATTATTATTATGTGCAAATGTTGGAAAAACAAGAAATTGATCCCAACTTCTTAAAACAGAGAGGACAAACTTTGATGCAGCCATCATGTCCGACAGGTCTGCTAAACCAAATTCCTGCTAATCAACTTGCTTTTCACATTTAAAAAATTATTTAAAGTTTATTAGATGGGCTAATTTTAATATATATATATATATATATATATATATATATATATATATATATATATATGTAAAAATGTATAAATATTTGTTATTAGGTAATACTTTTATAAAAGTTTAGGCTACATCATTATCATTAAAATAATATCATGAAGTTGGATGGATTAAATTTGTGCTTGAAAATTTATTGAAGATGTAATTTAATTATAACTGGACGCATTCTTTGAACATTTCAGCTTGAGAAGTCTAGGTTTGGGTTTTCGGTGTTTCTTTGAACAATCATCAATCTCCATCTGTTTTACTTGAACTATAAGGCAAGTTGACTATTGGCATGAATTGTCTAAGTCCTGTTAGTGGTGAAGTCCATTAATTTGAATTTAATTTTTTTCCTTTAAATGAAAGACATTATGCTTTGCTACAGGTGAACTTGAGCAGAAATCGTCCTCCCAGAATTTAAGTATTGTAGAACTTGTGCTTAAGTCGTGTAATGAATATAAGGCTTCAGAACAACACTATTTGACGGCAAAGCCGTCCAATGCTATTTTTGGTATTGACTTGCGAGTTTGACGTATTATTTGTAGTTCTTCTCTTACGGTTTCCCCAGAATGGTTTTTGATGGAAGCAAGAGCAGAGACATGTCAGCACAATTTTCAGGAGGATCTGCTCACCATAGTTTGGGAAAGGGGGCTTCGGCCCTGTCTACAAGGTAAAGATGCTGCTGTTAAGCCCATCTTTTAGTAATAAAAATAGGTATGTGGAGAAAACGATTTGCTCCTTTCACCAGGGAGAACAAATACCTCTTAAGAGGCTTTCAAGACTCAACACTCAAGAATTCGTAATGCCCCCTATTAAGTCCTGCCTTAAGCTAAAGTTCCACAACACCACAGTCAAGATTTCAGTTTAAATGAAAAGAAAATTAAGTTTAGATAACTAAGATTGTGTTTGCGCCACACCACTTTATACCATTAAGATAAAAGTTGATATTGGCAAACACAATTTCAAGTGCGGGTCAAATTTAAAATTAAAATCGTGTTTATAAAACATCACTTTCTCGTAATAAAGTTGTCATAAAAAACCACCTTATTCCATAAATATAAATTTTTAAAAATCTATACAATTTAGGAAAAATCACACCAATTTGTAAATTTTTCCCATTTGTACCACATGAATAAACAGATACAAGGGTTAGAAAACAATTATCAATCCCGAAAAGAGTTAGAATTGACCAAGTAATGAAACGATAATAGAAAAAGTAAAAGTAAACAAGTAGCACTTGAATCTACCTTAAAAGAAAACAACTTGGTCGTTAGCAATCACGAAAAGAGTTAGAATTCAATAAGTAACGAAACGATAATAATACCATAACGTTACTCAAAGCAAAAGTAAACACAGTAGCACTTGAATCTACCTTAAAATACAAAACTGAAATCCAAATTTCAAAATCACTTTATTCAGAGAATCAGAAACAAGTCCAATGCAACAACTGAAAAAAGAAAGCAAACAATAGGTACTTACGGAAAAATTATTTTATGGTCCGAGATCAAAAAGGATCCCAGTTAGTTAATACTTGCACAGCAGGTTATTATTTGTCTTTTAATCTTAATATTAAAAAGCATGACTGCTTGTTGTGACGAAGAGAACAAGTATGGTCCCGGACCATACGATAATTTCTCGTACCCAGAGCACGTACGATGAAGAATCGAACTAGTCGGACAGAAACTGTGCGAGGAGTCCGACGAAGGTAGTATAAACAAGGTGATCTTTGGAAGCAGTTCGATGGGATTTGGTGTGCTTGCAGAAATACTTGAGTTGTTTAATGGTGCAACAACCCAGCATTTGATTGAGAAACAAGAACAACCAATTGATGGCCTTGTCCCTCACACCCGCAAGGACGGGTGCCACACTGTTTTCTCGTTTGCAAAGTTCACATTTTGGAAACACTGGCTCCATCCATTCCCTGGGTGCCCTATCATTCATGCTCTTTCCATGCTGCCTCATGAATCTCCTCAACATATTCCATTTCTGGTCCACATCAAGCTCCATCTCGAACTCTTTCGAGCACCTCTTGCACTGAACTCTCCCGCTGATCTTAGTAATCCTGTTTTGCCTCAGGTATTTGAAGCTGCGGATCCTGGCTCGCTCATTCATGGCCCATGGAAAAGGTGGAACAATGGTTTCCTGAACCTCAGGTGCACGGCGAGGACTTGAGGAGGCAGAGGCAGAAGCAGGAGCATTTTCATGCACACGACCACCACCATAGTTATCTGAATTATTGTTGTTGCTGCCGTTGCTGCTGCAGGCAGGTGTATACGGTACTAACACTGGACTTGTTGGGAGTAACAAATTTGTCAAAGGAACATTTGCATGCAGGTCAGCACCATTGTTCTCAGTGTTTTCGTTGTTGTTGTTGCAATACGGTGCTAACACTGGACTTGTCACAGGATCATTTGCATGCAAGTCAGCACCATTGTTCCTTGAGAGTAACAAAAGTGTGAAAGGATCATTTGCATGCAGGTTAGCGCCATTGTTCTCAGTGTTGTGGTTGTTGCTGTTGCAAGATGAACTTGGTGCCAAGCAGGGTCCGATAACTAGACCCGGCTCTGGCCTGTGCTTCTTCTGGGGAGCAGCTTCCTCCGGGGGAGAGCCTTTCCTTTTCATTGTTGAACTGTAAATTCCTCCTAGAGAGAGAGAGAGAAAATCTTCTGGGGGTTCCATTGCACTGGCAATAGCTTATTCCTTGTTGGGGGGTTTTGAATGTGGAAAACCTACCTAATCTATAGCTGCGTTGGGGGGTTCTTGCTTCTTTATCCGCCTTCTGAGCCCATTGTCGAATTCTTTGCAGAACACACGTGTAGCTTAGTCATGATATTTTTTGGGGGTAACTGATTTGAGGAAGATGAACCTTTTCCTGATGTGTCCCGATTTTTATGCAGAAGAACGTTGTTGGGTTTTTAACTTGTTGGGTTTTTTTACCTATCTTCTCGGGGTTCGGTGCTTCATGCAACGGCATTCACCTAGTTTGTTATTTATTTGGTACCTCTTCTTTCTACCCATCCTTCTCCTTGTGAACTTGTTACTTCTTTTTTCTTTTTCTCTTTCTAGATGCAGATAAATCAAATATGTTCCTTCAAAATTTTGGTTCTTCTATAACAATTTTAATTTCTTGTTGCTCAACAATATGTTAGCTTTAATTATGCATTATACTCTTCTTTTTTTTTTTTACATCATTTGACGCTTAAAACGATAAAATGAACTGGATACAATTTATTTATTCGGACTCAAACTAATCTTAAATTAAAAAACAGAATAAACAAAAAAAATTGACTCAAATAATGGATATATATATATATATATATATATATATATATAATATGATTTT
>Ga0209700_104866_pt1 | contig 23520 bp, 22 predicted proteins | sample SiratroredBW_FD_187528 | JGI IMG/M metagenome (GOLD analysis project Ga0209700, IMG submission 187528) | Root nodule microbial communities of legume samples collected from California, USA - Siratro red BW (SPAdes) (version 2) | ecosystem: Host-associated > Plants > Roots > Nodule | place: USA...
TTTTTTTTTAAAATAAAAAATAAAAATTAAAATTTTTTTTTTTTTTGAAGAAATAGAACTAGGAAAATGAATAAAATTCAAATAAAAAATCAAATTTTAAATATATAAACAGCTTCATTATTTTATTTTGGTCATAATATAATTATTTTTTCAAAAATAGATGTTGACAAAATTATCTTTATTTTAAATCTTTTATTTTGTTTTAATAATTGTAACATATGTCTTTCCCTTTCTCATTCATAAATTTTTTTTGTACATATTTAATGTATAGTTTCTCTTTCTCTAATAATTGTTCTCATTTAAAATATATACTATTATTAAAGATATATTAAACTTTATAATTATATTAATTTACATGTTTATTGTACAATTTTACTCATTCTAATAATAATTTGATAAGTGTTACTTTTAGTGTGGCAACCAATTTTTTATTATGCAATAAAAATGTGGAATCTAATACAGGCAATATAGGTGAGAATAATACAGGTAAGAATAATACAGGCAATATAATGTTCATGACTTCTACACAGATACTAACCCAATGAAGACAAAAGTTACCAAAAAATAAATTAAAAAGTGTATACATTACACGAAATATTAAGATCAAAATAAAAAATAAAAAGGAACATTTTACAAAAACTTACAATGACAGAAACAGATTGGAACAGTGTATGACAAAATAGGATCAGTATATTAAAAAAAGCTTTTATTTAACAAAAACATAGTTAACCTAGATTTTAATCGAACGTATCTTCACTCTTAAACATGTTTAAATTTGGTTAAAATATTATGTTCTATATTAAATGGTTTAACATAATACACCCAACCCACACGCGATCAATGTATGTCGTATCCGTTACGTCATTGCATTTCTGTTGTGGGCATCCTTCGATGCACGGCCTCCTCTCACTGAAACTAGATTTCTGAAACCCATTTCCTTTCTGGTACAGCGATAAACCTCAAGAACAAAGATTTGCAAAAGACCTCAGATTGAGAATAACAATAACAAAGGTGTATGATCTTGCTCGTCGGTCAAACATATTTCGCTACTCAAGTATTTCATAATATATACAGTATAACTATATCGCTGGGGGAGGAAAAATTGAACTAGTAATCAAGAAATAAAACGAGTAACAAAACCTGACGAACTATTAACTTTTTTTAAGCCCTCCTTTGAAACAATAAATGGTTAAGTTACTTGGTTAAATAAAAATAAAGTTGATGAAAGAAAAATTTTAGAATTACATGTAGAAAGCTAACTACACCCTCCGCCTCAAAAGAACACACTGACTCCTCAAGGAAAAACCTCGACAACGGATACTACGAAATTCTTTAAGAATCTTAAAGGCAAGTAACTCAATCCAGCTTTATACCGTCCATCTCATTGATCACCCCTTCAAGCTGCAAATAAAACAGAACAAATTGGTAATGTTAATATGAGGGAAGTGTAGCAAACAGGAAAATTTTGAACCACAATGCGATGTACACATACCTTGACAATCTGACGTAAAAAGTAATCACCATAACGTTTAGCAGGCTTAGACTCCACAACATGAATTGTGTCCTGCAGCAAATTGAAGAGATGTTCAACATTTGCAGCACCATTTAACATAGAAACTGACGAACTGGACAGAGTTAAATTTCAAAAGCCAAATTTTGCTTGACACGGAAAATCATTGAACTCCGTCCAATGTTTTTAGCATTGGCACTGAGTCAGGGAGTCAGTTCACCACTGAAGTCCCTATATACTAGTGTTATTCTTAATATACATAGAAGTAAAACGTAAGATTCAAACCAACAAAAAGGATAATATCTATCAGATTCAAACCAACAAAAAGACCATGAACGGTGTATCAGTACCACTGAATCCGTAATAAATATGGTTGTCTAAGCTCAGACTTGATCCTTAATTTAACAAAGACTTCGAGATCAAGTAAATGATATTATTATCAGAGAAATAAGTTCGACTGAAAAGCACAAGCATGACAATATGGCCTGGAAAATCTATTAGCATTCCCAAACAACATTTGAAATAAGAATAAATTCAGTGAGAAAAGGATCATTCTAGAGAAAATTGCGAGCAAGCTTACATCATCAATATAGAAATCTACATCGGCATTTGATGTAATTTTCCCATCACTATCAACAGCATGTGTCTTGTGCTTGTATGTCATCAAGATAGTCCTGCCACACATTAAAATGGAAATACACAAATAAGCTTATGCACAAAGCATACATACATAATACATACATACATATATACATATATATATTATAAACAAACAAAAAATCTTGATATTCAAGACGGAGGATGCTAAAATAAGTTTTTGTATAAACCTTAAGGTAGGTTCATCCACTTCCATGTAACTCGCAAGTTTTGCAAGGGAGATTGTTGAATACACTTTTAAGAAGGTCCGGACACCTGATAACAACTGTTGCTGTTTTGCTTCATATAGGAACAGTTTTAATTGAAGCCTATAGGCATCCTGATTATAATTTACTAGAGGCTCCTCAAAACTAGGAGCTGAAGGGGTGATGAACTTGGGGCATGCATATGAGAAGAGCTCATCATACATAGCAAATGCCTCATCATCATATCGCTGCATTCTAGCCATCTTTTCACCATACTTCTCCCGTAACTGAGAGTTCACAGTTTCATCAACAAGCCTGCTTTGGGGGCAGAGTGAAAGGCAAATTGCCAGCAAGGCATACATTTGTTCATTTTTCTTCAGAATCTGCTCGTATTGGGGTGATTTCTGGTGATACTGTTTTGTCTTGAAGATGTACAAGAGAATTTTGTTAAATTCTCGAATTGCTTCCACATATCTGTAAAAAAGCTATCAGCCAGGTCATGTAATGAAATAAATAAGGGACAATGATAACATGAAACACAATCTTGTGGGATAGAATTCTTCAACAGACACACGAAACCTTCAAACAGTTTCTAATCAATCCTTATCCAAGCGAACAACATGTATTACTTTCCACTTGTGACAAACTTCATCAAAATAAATTATGGGGGGATGTATTGGATTATTATTTACCAGTCTGGTCTTCTGATCAGATAAAATCTTGCAAGTTCATGGCACTCCAGAATGAATGAGTATTTTCCCATTTTTAATAAACTTTAAGATTCTCAATTGTACGTCAGAAACTAAAAACCAAGACAAAAATACAAAATCTGAATCCACATGTTGTACGATCATGAATTCAATGATCCACATTGGGTTCAGAAAGAGATCATATACATTTTTTATATGAACAAAAAACAATCTACTTCCATTAAGTGATAGTAAGGGAAAGCACTAATTAATCAATTTAAATCGTATGATCAACAAACAATTAGAAAATTCCACAGATAAAATTAACAATTCAAAATAACAGAGGGATTATTGAAGTCCAACACCACCAATCTACAAATAAGAGAAGGCCATTCAGAACATATCGATATCAATAGAGTCACAAAATAAAAGCATTACCTGCGGAGCATGAGATTGGCAAAACCATAGTGATAAATGGTGGTGATGTGACTCCCAATAACACTGGTATAAACCCCTTGCTGACTAATATCAATAGGAAGCAAGCACTTGATCCCAGTATGATAATCCCCCAGCAAGCAATGAACCCTAAGCAACCCCACCATACTAAAATACCCTAACACCTTCAACACATTACTCCCCCCGTTGTAATCATACCCATCCGTGGCCGTAAACTGCTCGAGCCCCTCCTTCTCCTGCTCCAGAATCTGAATAATAGTACTCTTCTCCACAAGCGCCTGAAGAAAGTTCAAAACCCCATACACATTCCAGGCCTGGTCGAACTGGCGCAAGAGCGCGATCTCCTGTTCGGTCTTGTTCTTCATCTTGGCGCGGTACTGGCAGAAGCTCTGGAACTGGTAGACGAACTCGTCGACCATGTCCCAGAGCCACTGGTTGGGGAGCTGCATGTTGACGACGCCGTGGAGGACCACCTGGAAGAGGCTGCAGTAATTGTCCCAGGAGTCGATGCGCTGGCGGAGCGTGGGCGTGAGGCGCGCGTAGAGGTGGCGGAACCACATCTCGCGGTAGAGGAGGCAAAAGACGTGGTCGTTATCGACGTAGTGCGCGACGGCGTCCACGGAGGGCCACGGTGTGTCCTTGAAGAGGCGCTCCGACAGGGTCTGGAAGGAGCTCTCGTACATCTGGTGGATCTCGTAGACGTTCTTCTCGCGGATGTGACGGTAGAGGTGAACCACGAACGATTTGACAGAGTCAGGGACAAAGTTGGGGTCGTATCCCAGCTCCTGAGTTGGTTGGCGCTCTTCGTAGTCCTGGTTCGCCATGGTTGGAACAAGGTTTGGGAGGGGAGACGGGTACAGGGACAGAACTAGGGTTTGCGCACTCGCAGTGAAGGGGAAGCTGAATAAGTTAAACACTTTTTCTGAAAAAATAAAAATAATATTGAAATTGTGTACGTTGTTCAGGCCCGCCAAAGGGTATTGGGCTTACCTTATCTCGACAATACCCACCATGATCGAGTCATGGCATTTCGTAAGTTGGATAAAAAAATTAAAAGCAGAGTATAAAAATTATATATATATATATATATATATATATGTATGAAATTTTTTTTCGGGTAATGAAGAGAATTAATAAAAAAAAGTATATCTTAAAACTTATATTCACATGAGAAATAAGGTTAGGAAAATTAAGAGTGAAAGTATCATATTATACAACAATTCATAATATTACGAGATCTTTTTACATCAATATAACAACGTTTTTTTATATCTATACTTCTTAGTTATAGTTTATTACATTTTATAGTTTTAGGAAAAAAAAAATACAAAAATTGTTGCACGGGTTGTAGTATGTGTATCACTTTTCTGAAATTGAAATTATTGTTATGCTTTTGGCAAATTAAGATCAAAACTCTATCTTCAACCGTCTTAAATACCACAACAATATTTTTTGATTGGTCGAAAATAAAATTAAGATATGACAATTAAATTTATTTAATAGGTGAATTTCAATATTATCATTAAAATATTTAAAATCATTTTTAATGTTGTTTTAATAAATAAAAGATGACTCTAACTAAAACACTTAGTAACTCGTTATTTTTTTTTCTAATCTAATATCTGCTCATGTTTCATTTCTAGTTATGATTTGTATAAGACATTGTTTTTAATCTATGTTTATGACATAATTCTAAAGATATTATACTTAGGTTATAATATTATATACTCAAAGTTTGAGGAAACATTTATTTTAACCAGATAGACATTTGGTCTATTATTACACAACTTTTAAGTCTGAGTAAATATTTGTTCTAACTAAATCGACATTCTATCTGCTATTACAGTCTTCCAAGACTGAGTGAAGACTTGTTTTAACCATTTAACTTTTCTTATTTAAATAATAATTATTTCATATAAAGTTTATTTTTGTTATGATAAAGTTTTTATGTAAAACGTATAACTTTTTTATGTCTTGAGATTGAGAAATGACTTCCAACATATGTTTACATTGAAATAAATAAAAATTTTTGTACTTGAATCATATGTTAAAATAATGAGAAAGATATACCAGCAAAAGAAAAAGAGAACATGAGTCATAAATGTCTAAGTAAAGGGTTTAAAGGGGAGGAAGCAGGGTTGTTAGAGTCTACCAAAAAACCAATCACTTCTAACTATTCAATATTTTTTTATCCTTCAATTAATTGATAATAAAAGATTTCACTATCTACAACAAAATAGTTTGAGAATATGTATTATAAATACCTTTATTGTTTAAAATTTAAATTAAATTATTATAAATTCTATTATTTTCAGGCAAACCAGGATCAGGTCCATGGACATGTGGAGATAAGAACAAATTTTAGGGAAGGAGATTTCACTGAGACATTTGAAGTTTATCCCAAGTTTATACACTTAGCATTAATCATTTGATGTCGTCGCCAAGTCCTCACACTTGGTAAGGTCGTTACCAAGTCCTCACGCTTGGTAAGGTCATTACCAAGTCCTCACGCTTGGTAAGGTCATCGCCAAGTCCTCGCGTTTAATAGGAATTGTTGTCAAGTCCCTGCAATTGGTAGGGTCATCGTCAAGTCCTCATGCTTGGTAAGAATCATCGCTAAATCTATATGCTTGGTAAGAATCATCACCAAGTCTGTACATGATAACTGTTCATTGTTGGTTTAATTATATGCAGAGTTGTTAGGATTTTTTTATGGTAATTCTGTTTTAATTAAAGGTTTTTTAAGGATTCTGTTTCAGTTAGAGATTTTATTGTTAATTTTTCCGTTTAATGTGTTTTGGTTGTGGATAGAGAGAATGCTGTTGAGATTTAGGTAAGATTCGAAAGAAGAGAGATCAAGAAATGTTGGAATTAAGGAAAGAAGCAGAAAAACAGATTATAAGTGACTTCTTGCTTACGCTAACATGGGAGCTCAAGCTAAAACTCACTTAAATCAGAAAGAAGCCCTAAACGAAAGCGATAACATCACTGAAGTTGGGAAGTGCGAAATAACAGCCGCTTCGTAACAGACAGCAGGGACTGTTTATAAAAGAGAGGCTAGGTTAAAGTAAGGGGGCATTCATCATCTTTGGAAGATCTCTTAAAGCGTCGTCGCAATCAATAACTTTTCTTTTCCCTTTCTATTGTATTTTCATGGCTACCATGCGTAGCTAACTTCTCTTCTTGGGATTGAATGTAAATTCTCAAATTCACATGCACTCTTGATATTGTTTTTATGTCATTCAATTTAAATATCTTTGTTAACGTTTTGTTTAGCATTTATATATCTTAGATTTCTCATTTTGACTGGAAAACATTATTTGAAATTAGAACTAAAACGTTCAACTCATTGCACGTATACATTCAGGAATGAAATGTAACGTAATGACTATTCATTGCAAATGTTCTTAATGCTGATTAAATTAATCTAGTAACTAGGAATAGAGTTAGGTATTTTAATTTATGAATTTCAATGCTAGAGGAATCAGGTTGAAAAAGTTTTAATTTGCATAGAAAGGTTATTTAATAAGATGACATAATTACTTAATTATGAGTGTATGGGAATGAGAGATAGTTACAATTCAATCCCAAGGTTTTTAATTATCTTTAATTCATTCACTTATATTTGATTATTGTTAAATTAACCATTACCTCGCAAAAATTAAATCCATCTTTATTAACTGTTTTTGCTCACAATGTTTTGATACATATTCAATATTCAATTATATAATTTGTTCCCTGAGGATACGATACTGGACATATTGTCTATATTACTTGCGAAATCAGTACACTTGCTGATTAAATCCGTTAACAAGTTTTTTCAAAACTGGTGGCGAAATCATGGCAGAAGAGGCCAACGATCATGCTGATCCGCCACAAAGAAGAGTACTGGGAGATTATGCTTTACAGCAAGGGCCTAGACATTTTTCAAGCATAGTTGTTCCTAACACAGCTCGAGCTATTGAAATAAAGTCAGCACATCTGACGCTGGTTAGTGCTAATCAATTCACAGGAATGGAGCATGAGGATCCTTATACTCATTTGTCAACATTCTATGAATTGACGGCTACCATGGGATTCGAATATTAGGATAAAGATGTTGCCTATATGAGGTTGTTTCCTTTCTCGTTAACTGGAGAAGCAAAAGAATGATTAAAGTCGCATCCTAATCAAAGCTTGACGCACTGGAGTGATGTGGAGGAAAAGTTTTTACAGACAAGGACAGGATGAAGCCTTGTGTGCAGCATGGGAAAGATTCAAGGTGCTGCTTAGAAGGTGTCCTAATCATGGTTTTGAAGACATTACACAGTTGAACATTTTCCATAGTGGATTGAGGCCGGATACAAAAATGATCATTGACGCAACAGCAAGAGGAACCATGATGGCAGTGGACGTAGAGCGTGCCACTCGAATTATAGATGCTCTAGCCTCAATAGATTATCAAGCACAATATGACATGCAGAGTGTGTAGAAGAAATGAGTTTTCGAGTTGAATACCACTAATGCAATTTTAGCACAAAACAAAATCATGACACAGCAGATAGAAACTTTGACTCAGCAAATAGCAAAACTGCCACACCAATTGCAGGCACAGCAGTTATAGGCTGTTCAAGCCTCGCAAACTGTTAATTATCAAGCTCCACTATTGCAGTGTGATTTTTGTGGAGGAAATGATGTAAATGGGAATTGCTCACAGCAGACTGCAGCAGGAGCAACAACTGAAGAAGTACAGTATATGGGGAATCCTGGCAGGCAGAATGGTCAGCAGGGGAATTTTCCAAACAATGCCCTTCAAGGATGGAGAAATCCCCCAAATTAACCATGGGAATGGAAGCAGGAAACGGGAAATTCTGGTAGGCAGCCTATGTATCAGCAGCAGCCTACACTGTATGATAGAATTAGCAAGCTTGAGGAAACTTTGGAGAAGTTTATGCAAACTTCTTTCACCAATCAGAAGAATCATGAGGCATCTTTGAGAAATTTGAAGACTCAAGTGGGCCAATTGGCTAAGCAGTTATCAGATCAGCAAGGGGGGCAGTTTTCAGCCAATACTCAGCCTAATCCGAAGGAGCAGTGCAAAGCAATCACAATGGTTTTGCAATTTTTGAAAAGTCTTTGATAAATCTTCTATAAAAACCAACATGGCCAAGAAAACTTCTTATCCCTTTGACATTCGTAAGTGGTGGCAGTTTCTCTATGATCTCTACTTTTGCCTTGTCTACTTCCAAGCCACGTTCAGAAATTTTATGCCCCAGTACAATACCTTTTGTAACCATAAAGTGACATTTCTATCAATTCAGGACCAAATTTGTCTCAACACACCTTCTCAATACTGTATTCAAATTCTCCAAACAAGATTGAAAAGATGAGTCAAAAACTGAGAAATCATCCATGAAGACTTCTATGCAGCTCTCCACCAAATCAACAAAGATAACCAACATGCACCTCTGAAAAGTAGCTGGTGCATTACACAGTCCAAATGACATTTTTCTATACGCAAACACACCAAAAGGACATGTGAAAGTTGTCTTTTCTTGATCCTGTGGATCTACTGTAATTTGATTATAACTTGAATAGCCATCCAAAAAACAATAATAAGTTTTCCCTGCTAACCTCTCCAGCATCTGGTCCATGAATGGCAAAGGAAAATGATCATTCCTAGTTGCCAAATTCAATTTCCTATAATCAATGCACATTCTCCAGCTAGTAACTGTTCTTGTGGGGATCAATTCATTTTTCTCATTATGGACAACAGTTACTCCACTCTTCTTTGGGACCATCTATACTGGACCTATCCAAGTACTGTCTGAAATGGGATAAATCATCCCAGCTTCTAACAGTTTCTGCACTTCCTTCTTTACTACTTCCTTCATAGTTGGATTCAGTCTCCTCTCTGGTTTAAAATCAGCCTCCATATGTATTCGATGCATGCAATAAGTTGGACTAATTCCCTTTAAGTCTGATAGTTGCCAACCAATAGCCTCTTGGTTGATTTTCAGCACCTCAATTACTTGTTCCTCTTCATCAGCAGTTAACAAACTACTTAAAATTACTGGTTTCTTCACATCTCCACCAAGAAAACTGTATTTAAGGTGTGGTGGTAAGACCTTTAACTCTGGTGCCTCTTCTGCAACAATATAACCTATCGCCAGTTTTTCTCTATTTTCTGTCTTCTGTAAAAATTCCTTAGCTTGGTCTAACTCGGTAGCTAAGGCTAAAGCCTCTGTATCACCATTTCAACTAACTCCTCTGCAGGTTTGGTGATGACTTGCAGCAGTGTGTCTGAACTGCCTAAAGTTTTTTGCACTCGACTGTGTTCTTCATCTATCACACTAAGCCTAAAATAATCCTTTTTGTCATTACGATGCTTCATGGCCTCAAAAACATTAAAGCTCACTTCCTCATTCTCCACACAGACCTTCAACTTCCCTTTATCCACATCTATGATGACCTTTGCAGTCTTCATAAATGGTCTTCCCAAACTCAAAGGTACATCCACATCTTCTTCAATATCCATTACCATAAAGTCAATTGGGAAGAGGAATTTATTTACCTTCACCAGCAAATCCTCTACCACTCCATATAGGTGCTTAATAGATCTATCTGTCAACTGTAATGTAATTCGTGTAGGCCTGACATCTATCTCTCCTATTTTCTTCAGCATGGATAATGAAATCAAATTGATACTTGTACCTAGGTTCAACAACGCTTTCCCCACGTACAAATTTCCTACTGAGATAGGTAGTGTAAAACTCCCAGGATTACAAGATTTTTGTGGAATTGTTTTCTGAATGATGGCACTACACCCTGCCTCCAATTCCACTCTTTCTTCCTCTGAAAATTTCCTCTTTTTAGTCAGCATCTCTTTCAAGAAACGTGCATAGATAGGCATCTGCTGCAATGCTTCGGTAAAAGGTATGTTGATCTGTAAATTCTTCAGGATTTCAGTGAATCTGATAAATTGTCGCTCAGCTTCTCATTTGGAAGGTGCATATGGATATGACACATGTTTCAATGGTACCCCCTCCTGGATCTTCCACCAATTCTGGTTTTTATCAGACTTTTCCTCATCCTGTGTTCCACCTTCTTTGCTGTTTTCAGATGAAATTACTTCTGGTGGAATTTCCTCTCCTACTTTGCCTTCACCACTTGCTATTTGGTTGTTGTTTTCAACAGCTTCTACATTCACATCAGAACCAACTTGCTTCCCACAACGAATGCTGATTGCTTTGCACTGCTCCTTCGGATTAGGCTGAGTATTGGCTGAAAACTGCCCCCCTTGCTGATCTGATAACTGCTTAGCCAATTGGCCCACTTGAGTCTCCAAATTTCTCAAAGATGCCTCATGATTCTTCTGATTGGTGAAAGAAGTTTGCATAAACTTCTCCAAAGTTTCCTCAAGCTTGCTAGTTCTATCATACAGTGTAGGTTGTTGCTGCTGATACATAGGCTGCCTACCAGAATTTCCCATTTCCTGCTTCCATTCCCATGGTTGATTTGAGGGGTTTCTCCATCCTTGAGAGGCATTGTTTGGAAAATTCTCCTGCTGACCATTCTGCCTGCCAGGATTCCCCATATACTGTACTTCCTCAGTTGTTGCTCCTGCTACAGTCTACTGTGAGCAATTCCCATTTACATCATTTCCTCCACAAAAATCACACTGCAACAGTGGAGCTTGATAATTAACAGTCTGCGAGGCTTGAACAACATGTAACTGTTGTGCCTGCAACTGCTGTTGCAGTTTTGCCATTTGCTGAGTCAAAGCTTCCATCTGATGTGTCATGATTTTGTTCTGTGCTAAAATTGCATCAATGGTATTCAACTCAAAAACTCATTTCTTTTGCACATTCTGCCTGTCATATTGTGCTTGATAATCTGTTAAGGCTAGAGCATCTATAATTCGAGTGGCATGCTCCACGTCCACTGCCATCATGGTTCCTCGTGTTGCTGCGTCAAGGATCATTTTTGTATCTGACCTCAATCCATTATGGAAAATGTTCAACTGTGCAATGTCTTCAAAACCATGGTTAGGACACCTTCTAAGCAGCACCTTGAATCTTTCCCATGCTACACACAAGGCTTCATCCTTTCCTTGTCTGAAATTTGAGATCTCTGATCTAGCCTTTATGAATCGGGATGGAGGGAAAAATCTCTGTAAAAACTTTTCCTCCACATCACTCTAACGCATCAAGCTTTGATTAGTACGCTTGGTAAGAACCATTGTCAAGTCTATGCGCTTGGTATAGGATATAAAGAAAAGGGGCAACATCGAGTCTCTTTAGCCTTTGGGCTATGTAGCATCACAACCCAAACCGTCAAGTCCGCCAAGTCCTCGTGCTTGGTAGGAATGGTTGCTAAGTCTTCACACGTGGTAGGGTTGTCGCCAAGTCTTTATTTACACTTGGTAGGGTCATTGCCAAGTCTTTACACTTGGTAGGGTCACCGCCAAGTCATTTACACTTGGTAGGGTCACCGCCAAGTCTCTACACTTGGTTGGAATCGTTGCCAAGTTTGTGTGCTGGTTAGGAATCATCGCCAAGTCTATGCGCTTGATATGGGTCGTAAAGAAAGAGGCTGCATCGGGTCTCTTTAGCCTTTAGGCTTAAAGTCCGAGGTTGAGGGTTGTGTTCCATCACAATCCAAACCCAATCTATGATATTTTTGGTAAATTGATAGCAAGCTATAGGAGTGCGTGATCGATTTACACTTTCTTTTAACCTCTAGGCCCAAAGTCCAAATTGAGATTGTGTAATGTTATGACTCAAGCTCGATAAACTTAGGTCTGATCTCAATAATATTACTCGTACGTCATTGGCCATCCCATAAAATATACAAATATATTGAATCTCAATATTACCACTAATATATTTAGAACTATTATTAATTTCAATTATGGTATGAAAAGGATGTAATTAGTAATGAATGCAACAAATAGAGAACAAAGGTCTTGGGTTACAATAAAAAAGGAGAAATAAACAAATATTAGAATAAAAAAGATAGATAATAGAAAAAAGAACAACTTACTGCTTTAACTTATGATGTTTAGTTAACAAGATCAGGTCATGCATCATTCCATCACCCAGGTATAGTCTCGTTTAAAATAAATACTATTGTAGCTTGGAAGTCTTCGTTTTGAGGTTTAATTCGTGATGATTTAGGCAATGGATAGCATGGTTACATCTTGTTGATCCTCAACCAACCTAGAAGTATAAATGTTCAAAAAAATTCATGATTAGCCGCTAGGATAAAAAAAGAGATACAGGAAAGTTATATGTGATTCTGACTATTGTTTGACAATTGATCTTCTGAACCCAATGCTGGGAAAATTCGAGGGGAAAACACATGGGAGACAAACAAGAATGAAAACAAGAGCCAATACATAAGGGAATGACACCACCTTCAACCCAAAACCGTAAGACATTGGATTTGTGAGTCTTTTTTCTTATATGTTGCTCAACTTTTTCATTCCTACTCAATGTGAGACTTAGACTCACACTTAGATACCTAACAATCTCCCCCTCAAGCTTCTTCCACAGTGGTACACTCCCCCTCGAGCAGAAGTATTTTCAAACATGAGTACCTCACTCACAAATGACCCTCACTTGTACCTTTGAGACTTTCGATACAGGAATCAAACTGTACTCGTCTGAGCCGGTTACTGCTCAAACTATCGACTCTGATACCACATGCTAAAAAATTCAAGAGAGAAACACAATCTTAAGGTATTGAATTTGTGGGTCTTCTTTTTTTATATGTTGCTCAACTTTTTTATTCCTATTGAATATAGAATTTAGATTCACACTTGAATACCTAACACCCAAAACCTCACCGTTCGAGAAGCTGATCGTTGGCATCTTCTACTTGTACTAATCTTCAAAATTCTTTTTTACCACAACTCGAAAGGGGAAATTTCCGTATCCTATCTATGAGGAAAGAGTGTCTCCAAAATCTCCCCTACTAATAACTCAGATTGTCCAAAACAATCTGTTATATTGACTTGGACTGTTCACGAACTTGACTCGGACCACTTTTAAATTTTTTTCCTTACATAAAAAGTGTTATATTTATTTCATTTTAGTGTGAACAAATGTATTTATTTAGTAATGAAAGTTATAAAAATAAACCGTCTCTGAACCGAATCGATTTAAATGCTAATGCTTCTGGTTGGTTTTACACGGATTTCTTTCTTGCAAAGCAATTTTGTTGAGACTAAAATTACACAAACAAAATTGCAATCAAACTAAAAACAGGCCACGATAGAGCAGATCAGTGAGCTGTTCAGTAAACATTTTGTAGTCCACCAAAGGGAAGGCAAAACTTGGTCATTCCAAATTTCGTAATTATTCACAGACTAAACTACAGATTACCAACTGGACCAGACGAAACCGTGGCTCAAAGTTGAACATCAAATCCACACTCGCTTAATCAACATTTGTTTTTGTCATATGATACATGTAAACATTTTTTGTTCAAAACTGATTTCCACACCATACAGCATTCTTTAAGGCATGAAGGCTGGAAAAGATGATATGAAGCTCTTGACACAGAATTTAGTGAGTTCAGACTCTTTGCCTGTCCGAGTTAGCACGTATTGAACGAGGTGCCTCGTCATAGATGTCAGATTCGTCTTCTTCGTCAGAAGAAAGAAGGGATGGACCCATCCATGCTTTAAACCCTTCATTAACACGCCTTTCCACCTCTGGGGTAACTTCCAGGGGGTTCGTTTCCAACATTTCCAGCCCTAGACTTCGACCACTAAAATTTCCCTCATCAAGAATTGTGGCCGCCTTTCTCCTCAAGAAGAAGGCAGTGCCCCCATATAGTACAACCAGTCCCCACGATGTAATTTCATAGCACCAAAATAGAGGTTTAGAACAGTTGCTCACCATTGTCAAGAGGCTTGAACCAAGAAACAAGGCAAGAAGACCAAAGATGATAGCAAATATAAGGTTTAAGATGGATAGACATCGTACTCCACCTGTATGTTATCCAAAGAAAACAAAAAACTAAGTCAATTTTGGGCCAATAAAATGCTCAAGTATAAGATCCACCAAAATTTGAGAACGTCGCAGAGGAAAAGACCGTTGATATAGAAGAAATTATACCCCTTCTTGAAGCACAAAAATTATTTTCAACCACCTTCAAGCATCCATGCCTAGTTGGAGCAGAATATGCAACAGCCATGCCTGCGAAACAATCGTCATAATTAAAATAAGACATAACACCAAAAATATATTCTCCCTAATTATGGCACAAAGCTTTGAGAACTAATAAGACAAGTCATTTTACCCCAAAAACAGAAATTTATGAGAAACAAAATAATGCACCAAGAACAATCAGCTGGGTATTTATCTAACACATGTTTCCAAATAAAAAAGGACAACCCTTGTTTGCACCTTTTGTCCCTTCAGTTTGAACTATGTCTGATTTTGGTCCTCCTAGTTTCGTTGGAGCCAATTAAATCTCTCTATTGATGAATTTCAAATAGGTCCCCAAACTATTTTTTTATTAGGTCTTCGGTCATGAAATTTTTTTTAATTGAATTCTTAGGGTTTCTAACACCAGCACAAATTGTCATTTTGTGGGGGTTTTATACGGCCAAAAAATAACCACTGAGCTACTTTAAGACCAGGGACCCAATTAAAAAATAGTTTAGGGATCTGTTTGAAATTTGCAAGTATGGTTTAGGACCTACTGAATAATTTACCTTTGTTAAAAGTAAGCAAATTCGTTTCTCTATTCAACTTCTTTTATAACCTAAAGCCCTCAAATGCTCCTTTTCTACCAAAAATCTTAATAAAATGAATTGCCCAAATTGTCTTTTGCTAAAAAGTCACCAACCAAAACATCAGATTTCACCAAAAAAGAACTCAAAATTATATCACTTCAACCCCTAATCTCTTATCTTACAAGATCCTTCAAATTTTATCAAATTAATACTAAATTTTTAAAAGTATTTCATATCCCTAATCCCTTCTATATACCCAAATATTTTGATAAAAAAATACCTAGTTTGTCAAGATAAATGTGCATTAAGCCTAAATATTATACCACAATCACAATCAAAGAATAGATGAATTATAAATAAGCAAGCTGTAAAATGCAGTTAAAAACATGTTTTGCATTGGTGTGAGGGGAAGAGGGGATGTGAAGTGTAAGGTTTAGAGGGCACTCTTTTGGCACCACAAACCATTGACCTATATAAGTTCAACATCATGAATTCCAAAAGAAAGGCAGAAGGGATCATAAGTTCAGCAAAAAACTTATGCTATAGAAATGAAATATATTTCAAAACATAGTTATCTCTGACTGACATTCATCCACATCATTTAGCAAATCTGTGAAAATAATCCCCATGGTGAGATCTGTGGCATTATCTAAAATTTCAGTGAAATGGTTGGAGGTTGAATTGAAAATAAAAATGAGAAATACTCTACTAGAGTAATTGATGGCTTTGTGCAACTACTGGATTCCCAAATTTGTAAAGCTTTCTTAAGTTTATAACAGAAAGCATTGACTTACATGAATCAAACTGTAAAATTGTGTTATGGATCCATGATTTTAGAATGTAGAATTACTCTAACAAAATGGCAAAAGAAATTTGAAAACAAGTGATCTACTTCCCCAGTACTCCCCTCTACAATGCTGAAATGCATATTTTCCAATGATCAAAGAGAATAGTACAATGGTCCATTGATCATATCAAACGTACTGAAAATAACCCACGTGCTACATCAATGCCCATAGATACTCCTCAAATATTAGTCAGCATAAACCAGACAAGTTAATGGTAACATCAAAATAATTTGCCTTCTATATCACAACAGGGAGAACAATCCAACAGCCCTGAAGTATTTACTTCTCAATTCAACAGGCACCACAACCCATGTGAGCTAAGACTTCTGCCTCCCTATCTCTTAATCTTTTATTGACACTCTAAGAATTTGTGTTTAAAACCTAACTCAATTCCGTAAAATCAGTTTGTTCAGTAAGGTTTGCTTAATCTTTATAAATTGTATTTAAGTTATCTCTAATAATCAAGGTTGAAATTAAAGCCAACCCTAAAGAGGCTGCAAGTAGTGCAGGGGTTAAAGTGACTGCTATCAAGATTATTTTCCAAATGACACCAACCATCTTGGTTCCATTTCTTATGATTTTGTTTCAATTTCAAGGTATTTCCTTCTAGCCATGCGATGATGTAAGAAATTTATTTCCTGATCAAACCCCTAGAGATTTCATGTTTGACGGCAATCGTGAATTACTCTTCCCGCATAAAAGGCAAAATCTACAGTTGAACTCTTCCCACAGCGCTTCTCTAAAAAAGATTTCCAGCGGTCCCCATTCTTGGAACCCTTTAACGCCAAAAATATTTTCTCAATCATTATATTATAACCATAAATGTTTCTAATATCAAACTTAGAATCATATAACATGCCAACAAAGTGGCATTGGATACCTTTATCTATTTCATGAAACAAAACAAACACCAATAACAATCTTCAAAAATTGGGCACCTATCTCTTGACAAGTTCACAACAATCAGATAGAAAACCCTCATCAAACTCAAAATAGAAATCCAATTTCTTACCAGCAACGAGATAAACAACCGAGAGCGTGAAAACGATCATCGAAGGAATGAACACAACCATCCAGTAATAATCAGCAATCTCCTGGTCTGTGAGATAGAAAGCACCGGGAAACCGATCCGAATCGGAATCACCTTTCAACCCTATCTGTATAGATTGAAGCCTCCGATCGACGCATAACGGTCTCCTCCCATCGCTACTCGGAAACACGATTTTCAAACTGATAACCGTGGAAACGAATATCGCAAGCCCGATGGTAACCACGGAAGCCACAGTCACGGGCCTCTGAAGCTTGCCCCACGCTTTCTCTTCTTCCCTGAGGCACTCGTACTCTCGCTTCGGCATGAACGCCTGGCGAAGTGCGTCGCCGATGATCGCCATTGACGGAAGTAGGAAAAATCAGAATGACATGGATATGCAGAATCTAGGGTTTGGAGTTTGTTCCGATATCGACTTTTCGAAACCCTAACACGCTGCTCCGATTAATCAGTCAATTACGCTTCAATGAAAGGCTTCAGAGAAATGGGATTTGGAAGATGGTAAAGAAAAGCTGAAACCAGTGACAGTGATAGAAACTTGAAGTAGCTGCGAGCTTCTGTTTGGAATCGTGAATTAACAGATTGGAAGTTGAAACGAAACGTGAAAGAGATGATAAAGATTATTCGATTTCGGTGCTCTTGGAAATTCTTTAATTTCTTGAAATGTGATTTTTACCTTTTTAGGTGACGATGGCGAAGTTGCTTTCAGAATTCGCTGCCCTGAAGGCATGGGTATAATCATTATTTTTCCTTTTATACCTATTACATCATTTAATTTCTAGTTTCTAGGTTTTTTTTATTATACTTTTCAATTTATATTTCTTTTTTATTTACACTATCATCTTGGACTGATTATTAAGTTTTAATCTGTAATAAATATGGTAAAAGGTATATAAAAAAGAACTTTTATTAATGAATAATATAGTTTTTACATTTACAAATATTAAACTCTTCGCTTATAAAATAGTAACTTTTTAATTAGTTGACATTGTAAACATGTTGTATAAAAAGTACAGAATATTAATTAAATACTTATTATAAGTGTGATTAACAAATGCAATATCACTTATGTCTGGTTTCCTCTCTCTCTTGAAACAGAATAGATACCTCTCTCTCTTGAAACAGAATAGATAGTTAAATCTTGTAGTTCGTCAAAACAATTAAGCAATTTAATTATATTGTTATTGCATTTTAAGAATGACTGATGGTTGCGTCTAGATATGACTGATAGTTAGAGGTGTCCAAAAGACAAAATTTAATATAATAGATTATATTGATTTTCTTGAAATTTTAGTACATTTAAATTATTTATTTCCTCCCATAATATAATATATTATGTCAAATTTTATCTAATAGCATTTTATGTTAAATAATTATTTAAATAGTATAATAGTTCTTAATTTGATTTTTTTTGTTTTTTATTTAAAAATAAAGAAAAGACAATTTTAAAATAAAAATATGATATTGAAAATAAAATATTTTTGAATAAGATTTTAGGAAAATATATATTTTAAAAAATAAAATTTTGAAAGGTAATTATATTGAAGAATAATATTTAAAAAATAAATATGTTAAAAAGTAATAATTCAAAAAACTATTTATGTTAAGAAATAATTATTTAAAAAATATTATAATTTAAAAAGTAATTATTTAGAAAAGTAACGATTTTAATAAATAATTAATTGGAAAATTAAAAATTTGAAAATTGAATTTATCAAAAAATTAAATATTTAGAGAAGTATTTAGTTTTATATTAAATTAAAAGATGTAAATTAATAGTTATTTGACTAATTATTTAATATAATATGTTATTGGAGAAATAAACTGACCAAATGTGCTATTTTAGTGAAAAATTGAATTTCTTTTTGCTTGAGTTATTGTATTTTAGTAAAAGAATTTATTTCAAAAAAATTAAAATAAATGGGATAACAAGCTATTTCCGCTAGTTTCAAAAAAGTAAAAAAATATAATTTAAATTTTTTTAAATGTATAGTTCTTTTAATTTAAGTTATATTAATTAAATTAATGGTAGATGTAACAATTTAATATGTAATAATATCTGTATGTATTTTCCTAGAATAAATTTTTTATAATATTTTAAAAATATAACTATTATTTTGTAGATTATACTGATTGTAAGTTAAATGGGCTCGCTAAAAAATTAGTATGATTTATAATTTTTTTCAAGTCAATATATCAACAACTTTATTTTAATCTTTTAATAGTTCTATTAACAATGATAATAGCGTAGAGATATTATTAAGTATCACATTATCTGGTATTATTAAAAATATAACGAGACGCAATTATAAATTAAAAAAAAAAACATATGTGTTTACAAAAAAAAATATATATAAGAAAAAAATGTAATATTTGTAACAATATGTTAATTACATATAATGGAGATTTTTCTTTTAATATACATAAATTATTTTCTTATTTTATTTTTAATTATATTTAAGTTACTGTAAAAAGTTATAACGAAGGCAACCAATAGAAAAAAAATAAAAATAAAACGTAGTATAGAAAAATAATAATAAAATAGGAAAAGTGATTGTCACGTAAAATTAAAAAGAAAAAAGTAATGGCTCATATTTTACCTATAATTAATTTTAATACAATGTATCATAAACAATATATTTAATTATCTATTTTTTATATAGTAAAAAAATAATACATAATAAAAACACTAATGTATATAAATAGGTATTTCTAAAACGATATTAACTTCATTTGAACTCTAAAAACGCTTTGAACTTAATAATGGAGTCTATTCAAGAATCTTGTAATCAGAAAAAACTTATACACAATATAGTCATGAAGAAATGTTTGACAGCTATAATATTTATCACTAAAATCTAGTGTTCATTAAATAAAAAAAGTTTTTGATAAATATAATACAATTTAATGTAAGGATAATTGAAATCCTTCCTCAAAACACCAATGAAATCAACCATAAATCAAATCAAAATAAAATTTTACAAACTTATAAAAATAAATGAATCAAATGAAACACGAATCCATTAAATTATATCTCTCACAACTAAAAACATGTTGTTCTACCTCTCACAACTGATCACTAACTTTTATAAACTCAATTATCATAAAAATTATAACTTTTTTATATGTATAGAGGAAGACATTTTTGTTTTTTCTTATAAGTAAAGTAATAGGTATAGGAAGTAAATGTTGGAGTATACGAAACAACTGTCCAAACTGTGTATGAGATTAAACATTTATGAACAGTCTAATAAGGATTTGATAGGGTAACTTGTATATGAGACTAGACATTTATGAACTGTCTAATAAGGGGTTGATAAGGTGACACTATACATCAAATATCCTAAGAATAAACTCTAAATGAGTATAATACAAACTTAAAAAGTAGATTTTAAGTTTAACTCTAACTTAAAATATTGATTTGTAAAATAAAATTTATACTCATTTATATATAAATTAACCTTATCTCTGGTTAATGTAAAATCTTCAAGACTATAACTCTTAAAAAGAAAAGAAAATATTAACAACAATAAAACAAAATAAATTGTTTCATATTATTATTTTTAAATGAAATCAACAAAGGTGACATAAAAAATCATCGTAGTCATAACAATACATCGTACTTAAATTTTAGTGGCGTAGAGAATAATTTAGAGAATCACCAAACAATGATGGGAAAGTGTAAAGAAGATTAAACATGCCAAAAAAGTCACAATAAATAAAAAAGTATAAATAAAAAGATAGATGGTTTATTTATTTAAAAAGAAAATAGAGATTCATATAATAAATTTATAACTTTCAAATTTATCATAAAATATTTTATTTGTCCTCATTAGACTAGCCACAAACAATTCATTTGCAAAGTAAAGATTTGTAATTTTCTTTGAAGAATTTAATATTAAAAATTAAAAAGTTGTCCATGCTTCAAAATTATAAATATATTTATTGTTCTTATAACTACAGGAAAGATGTATTATTTTTTGTTGTATCTTTTAATAAAACTTAGTTGCTTTCTGTTTTAAGTCTTAGTTGAAATACGAGAAAATATTTATAAAAGATTTTCAAATGTTTAAGAAAGTACTCAATATTTAATCTATAAAATGATTTTTTTATCCTCATTTAAGAAAAAAAATTTCGTTTTATCAATTTATACCGATTTAAAAAGTATCATAACCTATTTTAAATTATAAATGATTGACGAAATCGTTTTCGAAAAGAATATCCAAATACCAAATCCAACCTCTATAAAAACATCCGAAAGTCAAAGAAGTTATTGGAAAAATCAAATAAAAAAGATCTTCTTCCGTAAATGAATGTATTTTTCGTTAAGTGGTAGCACAATAATGCTATTTTATTATTAATTACAATAATAAAATAAATTTATGACATTTAATAAATATTTTGATCATAATTAATCCTCAATTTTCATTTTTAGCTAACTCATATTTGGCTCGATATCTCGATGAATACATCTTAAGGTTTGCACATTGTGGACGAAGTACCTTTTGATCATACGGTACAATTTCTAAAATTTCAAAAGTGTCAATAAATAATTTTTTTACAGATTTCACATAATTTTGTAAAGACGATTAAAAATTACACGTGGATTAAAACTAAAAAATACTAATATCATAAAACTTATTTAAGAAGGAAAATACACAGACCAAGTGTTCCATTAGTGAATAAAAATATTCTTAAAAATTGAAATGACGGCGCCCTTTCCTTTCTCGGCCGGCTGTCAATAGCGACATGATTTGTCTGCATATATACTTTATATCATTATTATACTCTCTCTCACCTTCTATCTATTTTCTATTTTTTCCTCCCAAATCAAAAAGTACAATACTTTTATTTTAAAGAAACAATTTTGAAATTTTCATTTATTTTGTTTATCTTATTTTTATTTAACATAGTAAACTTATTGTAAATTTTAAAAATAAAAAAAATTCAAAAAGACAATTGATAAAAAGTAGTTAATATAATTTTGAACTTTACAAATGATAAATAAATAAAATTAACTTCTATTAATAACTGTAATTTATAGAAGCTCCGAAGAATATCCAGCTTCGTTATTTTATAAAAAAAATATTACCACAAGATACATACAAAAGTTTATTACGTAAAACAATGTAAATTTATATAAAATAAATACATTTCATCTAATACAAAGGTTTCTTGTGCCATCAGAGAACATATGCTTGGCTATTGCAGATGGCTATTATCTTAGCCGGTTTGCTTTGAAAACGGTGATCCTATTTGTTTTCTTCTAAGCAAAAATTTATAGTTGGTTCTATTTTCATTTTTAGTTAATCATGAAAGTAAGTTGTCCTATTAATACAAGTCACTGAGATTTTAATTCTATTGATTTTAGCTACAGTTTCTTCAAGGTAACCAAGATGCATAATTTTTTTTTTATGGTAATAATGTTTTATGCTTAGCCGTTTATTAAATAATATTTATAGGAAAAAAATCACTAGCAACGTATAAAAATATAATTTATTCAATTAAATTGTATTTCGGTGGAATAATTATAAAAAATTTAAAATATCCACAAGCAACCGATACTTGTAATTTTTGTTTTGTCTAAATATTAAAAATATTTATATTAATTTGTTAAATGTATTATATGTATGGAAAATGTTCCACTATCAATCATGATCAAAGAATATAATTCTGATTGAGTGAAATGCATGAATTATTATAACCTCTTTTATATAAGTTGAATTGGTATTAAGAAAAAGTTAATCACATGAAATATGTATATGAAGGTCTGAACAAATTTAGGGGAAAAAATAAAAATAAAAAATAGTTATTTCATATAAGGATCGAAGTTAAAAGAAAAGTGTTATCTATCCAGATTAATGAAACCTTTTCAACAGAAAGATTAATAACTAGAAAACAGAAAGATTTGGTTGATATTTTCTAATTTTTGTTAATTAATTATAATTATAAAATATGATTATCTTCGGATTTAGTCTCTATTTGTTATGGTTTTGCCGAAACAACGTCCGCATTTATATATTCAAACTTCATTGACTACACAGATGTTTCTGAAGTGTATACCAGGTGTGGCATAGCGAAGCACGCCTTCACACTGCCACGTGGACTCTTATAATTGGTATGTGATTTTCCCACTTCCAATTCTACCCCTACTTTACCTCAACGGAATTATTCATTCAGCGACGTAGTAGCAAACTTTGTTATTGTTGTTGGAGACCGAGGGAGCGAGGCCGTTACTTATATCTCGGTGTGATCGCCGGAATCGCTCTTTCATCCACCGGAAAATATTGGTCCTCTAGTGGCCGGCGAGAAGCGATGGTGAATCCCTTGGTTGAACGTGCCACAAGCAGCATGCTCGTGGGCCCTGATTGGGCTTTGAACATGGAGATCTGTGACATA
>Ga0209700_104867_pt1 | contig 23518 bp, 6 predicted proteins | sample SiratroredBW_FD_187528 | JGI IMG/M metagenome (GOLD analysis project Ga0209700, IMG submission 187528) | Root nodule microbial communities of legume samples collected from California, USA - Siratro red BW (SPAdes) (version 2) | ecosystem: Host-associated > Plants > Roots > Nodule | place: USA...
TTTTATTAAAATAAATTATTTTTTAAAAGTTTTTTTTTTTTTTTTAATGAAGTGTGTGACCTAACTTTTCCTTAAAAAGGAAAAGAATAATGGGGAAAGTTACAGAAATAAATTGTAAAATTAAACAATATTGTTTAGTTTTATAGATACTTAAAACAAGGAGTGGGAAGAAAAGGATTTAACAAATCTTACATTTTTAAACAAATTTAAGACAACAATAAAGAGTATATTAAATAATATGGATGACAATATTTATTTTTATTATTATTTAACACTCTTATACACTTTGTTATTAAATTAAATTTAAGTGAATTCCAAGCTTTCATTTTTCAATTGGTAAGATTATTGAATTTTATATTAAAAAATTTAAACCTCAAGTTTAAAATAATTTATAATTGAATAAAATTGTAAAAATATAAACTCATTGTGCATAAAATTTAATACTTTCTAATTATTACTAATAAGATTTAGCGACCTCAATAAATACATTGATAATAACTCTCTTTTATAAACTTCTAGTTTTAGAAAGCATTTTTATAAAGAATGTAATTAATACATATTTTTTTCTTAACTTATTACTCATATGATATAAATTCCTGTATTAATTAACTATTTTCTCACACGCTTTAATAAAGTGGTAATTATGTTTAGAAAGAAAATACCGATTTGTATTGTCTTTGTATTATTTATCAATCACCGCTGTTGAAAACAATGTTTCTGGTCGCGTCTTTCTAGTTATTTGGGGCAAAAATTTGTCCGTTAGTGGTTGTTAGGCTAAGTTTACAGTTTTATATTATTTTTTTTTTTCATTTTACAAAATTTATATTGTAAAGTCTGTTTAAATAATTTATTTTTTTATATTGTGAATTATGGTTTTTATGAAAAGTTTGAATTGGTGAAAATAAATGTCACATAATATGGGACTTAGATAAGTATGTGAAATTTCACTTTTATTGGGTGTAAGATAGGCATGTGAAGGGTTATGGAGGTGAATTGTGTGGGTTTAAGGGAAAGAAGTTACGTGTAATACTACAAAATATGTCTTCTATATGACCCACGTAATTTACTCTGGTGCTAGGGTATTTGATGTTAGAAGAAACACCATAATTTTTTTTGTCGGCAATAAATGAATATAAATAAAAAGAAAAAAAAACACGATAATATTTTCATAAAAATAATACATTGGTTATAAATTATAGTGACCGTAGCAAAGGAGGAGAAGGTTGCACGAGTAAAATGAGGAAACGATAACAAGAATCAAGATGCCGACTTTTGAATTAGAGAGAAATTTGGAACTAAGGTTCATATATTTTTCTAAATAAACTTTATATCTTTTTTTACCAGCCAAAAACAAACTTTACATTAGGTAAAAACTTTAACTCTCGTTCTTATTTAAAAATATTTATTTCCTGCGGGTACATATTAACTTTTAATTTTTTCTAAAAATATAGTTTGATATAACTGTTTATCAGTTATTTTTAGTTAATACTAGTTTCTTAGTAAAATATTTTATAATAATAAAATAATTATTAATTTTAGTGTTAAATAATACATGTATTTTACGATATGTAGTGTCAAATATTATAACTCTAACTTTTAATATGAATATACTATTTCTAAAATAATTGGATAATTTATCTTATAGTGATAATGTAAAAGGATACTTTAAAAGAAGATATATGTGATAATTTGGACGAGTGTGATGCTAACATTAGTAGAGAATAAGTCATTAGTAATTAGAAAATATATGACGATTTTTCGACAATTCTGTTGATCGATATGCAGTAATATTTTTGTGAATTTGAGTAACAATATGATGAGAATTAATAGTATGACTTTCCATTTTAGGTGTCGCTTTCTTTTTTGTATTGATTTTCTTTTTGTTCTTTTTTTCTCACTTAATATTGACTTTTATTTATAATTGACAAAAATAACATTAAAAACGAAAAAGAAAAAACACACATTTGTTTTAATCACAATTGTTATTATATTGTTTATAAGGATGATTTAATTAATAAATGTTCTCTATCATATTTCATTATGTGTATTTTGTGTATGACATACAATAACCATTTTGATATAATATAATATCCTCTTGTCATTATATGATGTTGATTTAACCTTTGTCAAAACCTATTTTTTTTAATAACAATTGTATTAACAACGACTCTGTCATTGTTAATAAAAGGTTATTACAATCTTTGTTAAAATGTTTTTTTAGTAATATCCATGACAATCCTTTTAAACCTTTATGACGGAGATTTAATGTTTAACTTGTTACACATATGTTCTTATTTTTTTTTATCTTTTATCCAGATAAAAACACACGAATCATGTTGATGTTGAATTGCTACATAATCTTAAAAATACCAAGAGACTCTTAAAAGATATAAATAGTTTAAAGTTTTATTTTAAAGGAATAGTAGTTTAAAGAAGAAAAAAAATATGTAATACAAAATAATCAGTCTTATCTTATTAAGTAGAGATTATTTTCTCTAAACTCATACATTGAAAATATTCAGATTTAATTAATTTTTTAAATATTTGTTCAACTTGTCACTTAACCTATAATTTTTTCAAAATATTCTTTTAAATTAATTTAACTTAGTAGTGGTGTGATATAGACCCAAATGTGAATTTATATAAAATAGAATTGATTAAACTGTGAATATAAATAAATACCAACCAAACAAAATTTAATCTATCTCAATAAATTGTCTTAGAATTACAATCATACAAGAACATAAAAATCAGCACAAATATATGAAAAATGAGTCTAAACCCATATTTGAAACAATATTATAATTAACAAAATATTTAGAAGAAAAAAAAATTGAACATTCTAAAAGTTATTCTTCAAAGCATTCACGCCAATAGAAAAGAATTTAGAAAATTCTAAATTATTCTAAAAAACTTGATTCAAAAGCAAATATATCATTGTTGACCTTGACTAACTCATATTCATTTTTTTAACGAGATTGTGCATGCACACACAAATCCAATATCATGCATGCAAAACAAGATGAAGATCTCATATATTTAGGAGAAAAAAATTTACTTTAATTAAAAATATGATCATTTAGTTTTGAACACTTTTTATGACGAATCAATCTGGACCTATTATGTTTTAAGTTAGATATAAAAAAGGAATCACAATCTTAAAGAAAAAATGACAAAAGAATGAATTTCCGAAAGATGAAACTTTTAGATAAATATAGAAGAAATTAATTTATAATATTATATATAAAACATTAAAATATTTATTTATTGTGTCTATTTTAAACTCTCACAAAACTAATCCCTACCTTTTAAACGTGATGAATAAAACAAAATTGCAATTCTTCCAGTTTTATGAATAAAACAAAGTTAAAATAGAAATAAAATAAAATAAAAAATAACATAAGTACAATTATTTTGTTGGTGAGATAAAAAAATTGAAGAATAAATATTTTTACATTATTTGACAAAAAGTTGTAAAATATAAAGATCTACTTTTTGTCTTTGTAGTACTTTTAGTTTTTGCATTACATTTTTAAGTAAGGTATATTTTAAATCAATAAATTGTTGTTTCCGGTAATTAGTCCTGATAAAACTGATGAATAATCTTTCTTACAGTATGGTTAGAAAACGAGTTAGCTTATTTAATTTTAAAATTTATTGGAAATATTTTAAGATATTGTATACTGTTAATGTTAAAATAATTTAAATAAACAAAAATATTGTATAAGTATATTTCCTTGCAAATATGGTTTTAGGCACTTAGAGAATGAAAATGACTCATATAAAACAAAATTGTTTATATAAAAGACCATAAACGGGTGCAACGAATTCTAAATATTTCAATACTCTTAACATTAAATAAATGAGTTTTATGTTACGCTATAATAAATACACCATTATGTATATAAGATAAAAGTGGCCCTGTCCTTTCATTTTGGTAGTTAATGTTTTTTTTTTTTCCATTAATGAATTAGATATCATAGAAGGTATGTCTTCTCAAATAATGACATAGGAATTGTTTGGAACGGGGATAGATAAGAAATGAGTGGAAAAATAAAAGATAAAATTATTTAAATTAAGGGAAAATTATTTTTTACTTTTTTTGTCTTTATACTTAAATAGTAAATTTGCGGGGTTTATTTTTTTTTTTCATATGGGAACGCAGTCTTAAACGGTAATAATTCATGTTATGAATATTTTTCTATGAAAGAAATAAGAATAGGTTTGAAAAAAAGGACATAATCTGGTGCACAGTGTATTGTTTTTGTAATTAAATAAAAAAAGTGATATAAAAATTGGTGTATAATAAAAAAATAATTTTGTTAATGTATGACTTGTGCAAAAGATTCTTAGCATCTTGATGTTTGGAGTGAAGATGCATGATGACGCGTTTTCCACGACCACATCGGTCAGTTGTCATATTCTTAGAGATACCAAAGGACCTACACAGTGCCCAATGCCACACCTTGTTTATTCATGTGCCACTGCCTCCACATATTCCTATCCTCGTCACCTTTTATCATCCTTTCATTTTTCTACCCACAAATTACTCTTTTAGGTCTTTATTTATCACTTATATCAAAAATACTAATATTTAAAATATATTTTACTTTTAAGTTTATTTTATATTTTTAAATTTTAGTCTTGGTAGATATCACTATAATAATTCAATTATAATAAATTTGAGGAGATTTTACAAAATAAGAATAACGTCAAATATATAAGGACTTAGACTCACATTTTGATATCTAACAATTTTCCTCTCAAGTGAGAGTCCACATTGAGTTTGGATTTGGGTTTGTGAATCTTCTTTTATATATTGCTCAACTTTCTCATTCTTACCCAATGTGGGACTTAGACTCATACTTGGATACTTAATAATTTCATCTATCTAATTTTTATTATTTGAAGATTAATATTATTTACAATAATTTCTCACTCAATAACTCAAATATTAAACTCACTTAATTTTTATTATTGATCACTAATTTATGCTACCTACATAATTTTTTTTATCTATTCATAGTTAAGGATAGTGTGATCTAATTTTATTTTCTAACAAAACTGTAGCTTTAATCTTTTAGTTTATTTTTTGTTTAAAAATTTATTAACAATTTTATCCTTTTAAGTTTAGGTCCATTTTTCTTTCTCTCAAATTATAATTATAATTTTATTTAGATCATTCCGGAACATAATTATAATATTTTTTTTTTCTGATTCAAGATGAGAAACTAGCGTCATTGTATTATCTTTATAAAAATTATAAACTCTAAATAATGTTGGAGAAAAATAAAGAACTATCACAGCATGAATCAATTAATATATTCTAAAATTGAAAATGATCACTGTTTCATTGACCCCTAAATTAATCCAAATTTTAAAAGACTCCGAGTGAATCCTAAAAGTAAAATTTATCTGTTTTCATTATTGATGAAAATATATGTGAAATAAAAAATGTTATCAATCTTATTTCTTTGCTTATAATTTTGAGATTATTAGACAATCCTTTTGTCAAATAATAAGACAAATAATTTGATTAGCGTATAATAGCTTTTTATGGTCAAAGATTAGAGTATATTATTGAAAAGGGACAGGGTCACCTAGGATTAGATTGTGCTGCTACACCATGATTTTATTAAATAAGTTCTCCCCAAAAGGGGGAGAGTGGATTCTCCTTTTTCTTAGTGATTCAATCATTAATGGATTTTAATTTAAATGTATCAATGTCTTTTTAAATGTAACAGATAGAATAAAGAAATATTAGAATAATTTAATAATATTTTTTAAAGTCATATATTATATGACTTCTCATTGCTTCACCAATATGATATAGTGTATAAAAAATAAACTTAAAAGGACTAAATAAGAACATTTTTATTAAAAATATTACAACAAAACATTACTTTAATTAAACTATATTAGTTATGCCTTGTACAAATTAATTTAGACAACTCATGTTATATATAGGTAAAATTTAGTAGAAGAAAAAGGCAAAGCTTAAGACATAAAAGCACTTATAACATAAACGTGTAACATTAATCCTTAAGGTAAATATACATCCTAAACTCATGTTTTTTTTTTCTAGTATAAAATAATCATTGATGAATGAAAATGAGAGATAGTGGACTATCTTTTCAAAATAATTATTTTATTTCTTCATTTTTTTTCCATTGTATCATTGATTATGCAAGAAGAGAATATTTAAAAGGTCCAAGCAGATGGCATTGGACCTATATAAGACCATAGTCAAATGCAGCATGCCCTTTAGTTCATGGACTAATAATTTTAAACATTAGAAGATACAATTAGGACCATTTTGATTGGTCAATTTGTGAATAAATTTATATTGCATTTTCTTTTTGTCACTGTGAGCTAACTGTGCAAGTAGTCCAAATCCAACTTGAATGCTTAGTGCATCATCACGGACTTTCCCATCTCTTCTATTACAAAACTTTTTTTTTATTACAAAACATCATTGACCCCACAAAAAGCACAAAACAAAAAATAATGATAAATTTCACATGTGTGCTGTGTAAAATATTATTTTTCTCTATCTTTTTTTAACACAATGGGTCCACTGCATTCTTCTAAATGGTGCCCATTGAAAATAAATATCTGCCGACTGAAAAGCAACAGGACAATAAATAAAATAATTATTTTTCCTCTCTTTCATTAGAAAATAATCAAAGGTTGGTATATTAGATTGTCAACTGTTCATTATAGATGCTGGCATCAATTCCAATCTTAGTATGTACCTGAGCATATATATTTTCATCTTGGTCTTTATATAATTTTTTTTAACACTGTTCTAAAACAATCAAACCTAATTTGTAAACAGCTTGTCATGCATGGATCATAATATAGTTTGTTTTCATATAAAAATGTAAAAGATAATGTCAAGTGTATGCACTACGCTTATATTTGGGTGATAATGTATATATTATATCTTGATGTATGAGGTGGAAAATAAATTAACAAAAGTGAGAATTTTAATAAATGATGTGACATAAAAAATAAGAAAGTATTATCGGTATTCAATATTTAAATGGATATAAATTTTATTTTATATATTGAGTTAAATTTAAATTCATATCTTAGTATTTCAAAAGAATATTTTAAAGATATTTTTAGATCTATAGATGGTCATTGAATTATCCATAAATATTAAATTTCATTTTTAAAATACAGGTGGTGAGATTTTACTAGCTCTATTTTGTCATTCTAAGACCGTTCTTTATTAAAGGTGATAATACTATTATATTTATTCTTTAGAATTTCACCAACACGTAAAAGTGGAGGTGCCCACTTGCTGAAAAAATAAAACATGCGGGAATTGTTGGCTGAGTTGTTGTAGGTGTACCATTCATTATTGTGAAAAGTGGATTAATTTATTACTTGAATACATCCAAATATTTCATATCATCTGGAAGAAAAGTTAGAAAAGTTAGAAAAGTTAGAAAAGTTAGAAATAATATATATAAATTTATGAAGACGTAATTTAAAAGTAAAACTGTAACAAAATTATCAAATTCAAAATGGATAATATTTAATAAATGTTAATAATATTATCTTATAACATATTTAAAATATATATTATTAGTTAATATGAATTTGAGCTTTAGTTCATTACCTTATAAGATACTGATGCTTAGGGCAAATGCTGAAAGGCAGTGTTGAAATTATCTTCACCATCTAGCTACCAGGTAAGGTGAAGCAAATAGGGTTACTAGCAATTTCTGAATGCAATGCTTGGAACAAAGCAAACTATGGCATGTTACATGAACCATATTCTACTCGAACAAGAACATAATGCATGAGAGTCACAATCACTTCTCAAAAGCATTCCCTTTGGCCATTGTACTATATGGCCATGAAGTGGTATGGCCAAGGTATGGTTGACAAGTATCCAATCAAGCGAGTGTCTCTAGACCACAAGAACTTAGGTTGACAAGTAATTAGACAAACAAGTAGTCATATAGACAAGTACCCAAACAGTGAGTGTCCAGACCGACAAATGATTAAACTAACGAATACCTAAATTCACAAGAACCTAGGCCGACAGGTACTTAGCCACTGCCAACAAACCAACATTCCCACTCTCCTTGCATTGGAAAGGAGCATCTTACATCTGACAAAGAAACAAATTCCAATAAATGGCACTCTCATCATCTGACAAAGAAGAAACCATACGTCTTCCCTCTCACATAGTGCAGAACAATAATCATATCCTGCACAGAAGAGACTGCATACCTTCACTCTGAGACATAGTGCAGAACAACAATCATATCATGTGCAGAAGAGACTGCTTGTCTTTTTGACACATAATGCAGAACGATAATCTTATACAAAGGAGATTACATGTCTTCCCTCTAACACAGTGTAGAACAGTCATAATATTTTTGGTAAAAGAGGCTAAACATTTTCCTCATAGCACAAGACAAAAAGGAGTGTGACCATGCATAACAGTATAAATAATGAACAATGAGTAAAGCAAAAGGATTTTTAGAGGATCAATCTCAACTCATATTATATATTTTTGATAATCAAAATACCAACGAGAGAGCTGAGTAATTTGGACAAGAATTTTCCCTTCACCTCGACTACCAGATACTAGGAATCTATGGAGAGTTCAGCATAATTGACATCTTGAAATCTTGTTCTCAACTTTAAAACTTCACAAGAATATTTACTGTTTTTAGCCTTCAGGGTTTTGTAAAAACAACGATGAAATATAAATCTCCACGACTGAAGAAAGTCATGAATCAGGAAAAGAGAAACATGACCATTATGCATCCATTTTGAATCTTCCCTCTTGTTACCATCTTGGTCTTTCTACAACTCTCAACCGTTCAAGCAAAACATCTGTGAAAAAGGTGAACAAAGTCCTTCCCCCAACAAACTCCTTAACATTTCCAAGAACAAAATATTCATTGTGCAGAAACCAGGTATATGAAAGACAAATTTCTGCTTTTGGAGGGAATTAAGTATGGAAGGAATCATACCTGGTGATGCTACACTACCATCATACAGCACAATCCATCCTCGAGTTTATAGAATCCAATGGAATCAGAGTGAAAAACACAGAATTGATCATTTTTATGAAAATGACAGATTATGAGTAAAACTTTTACCAAGTAAAAGTTAAAAGATAAGACGTAATATTTGACTTGCATAATTTCAGATCTGATTGAAATCTGGATCCTAAAGGTAGGAAGGAATATTTAATTAGAAGTTAGGCGTAAATTAACAACAGCTTAATTAACACCTTTCACTACTAATGTTTGGAATCAACGAAGAGGCAAGAGATTTTAAGAACTATTATATAATAAACACAATCACAGTCATTCAAATATATTGGTATCTGTCACCTTCAAAAATATATTGACATGTGTCTGTCTCATACAAGATGAAAATCAACCACAAAGAATCTTCAAGTCATTTTGTTTTTCTCCTTCTGCACTTTTTTTATTTTTAAATTTAGGGAGTAAGAATCTTTTGTTGAGAAAGAGGAACGTAGACACACAATATAAAACGAGAGAATTGATTTTCTTGCTTTGATTAAGAGACTACCATAAAAAAGGACAATAAAATATTGAAGCAATAAAATAATATTTTATATACACTTTTTTAGACAGTTTTTATTTCTAGTTAGAATTTATTCCAAATTATAAGAAATCATTAAATAACACGTTAAACTTACAAATTTTGTGACCTTAACCATAAAAACATATACATGAACAAGAGTGCTTAGCACTTTTTTTTCTTATCAATAAACAAATAAATAGATAATTAACTACTGAAAAACTAAAAAAATTTAACACGAAACTCTTTGCATGAGAGGAAGCGAAAATTAAAAAATAATGAAACTTATAATCCATGAAATCTCTACTATGAAAATAATGAGTACAGCAATGTCATGAATTTAAATTTTTATGTCAAAAAAATAATCATTAAAATAAATTATTTAGTGATAATCATATTTAATAACACCACGCTTAGTTCCAGGGATAGTTTTTTCCTGACAAGTCTGACTTATTGCTAATTATTCAACGAATGCAATAAGTAAGGATATCATTAATAAATGTCAAAACAGATAGCATTACCATAAAACCACTTCAGTCACTATTGTAGGAAAATCAGTAACTATTTATATCAATGACACTGATCATGCTTAGTTGCGATAATCTTGGTCAATAATCTATAATTACTGATATCAGCCAATACAGTCGACGATTGACTTGGTGATCAATAATTAGAAACTCATTCAATGGCGAATTTTGATGAAAAATTGATTCACTTTGCTTGGTTGAACAATTGATATTAGTGATTGATATTTTCAGTTACTCAATATATTTATATATGACAAATGAAAATATTTATTTTTTGATAAAAATCTTAATACATTGATTTAACATGAATACTTAATGTTATAATGTTTGTTAAATATATGAAAATATTTGATAAATATTCTTGAAACTTACAAGCAACAAATTATTATAAGGAAATTTTAAAATAATGTTACAAGAATATCAATTAAAAAATATACTAAAGAAAACCATTTGTTAATTATATTTAGTTTTACTTGCTTCACATTGTCGTTAAACACGTGAAAACACACACACTTATCAAATCAAATTAATAAAAATTGACCACAAATTTCCTATGAATATACGACTTTTTTACTCACTAATTTAAAAATTACATATGACACCTTAATATGCTTGTCAAGTAAACAAATTAATTACATTAAGTCATCTTCAAGTTTTTTGGTGCGATTGTGGTAAATTAGCGCCAAAATTATTATCATGTATCTTTCTTTCTAAATTTAGTAGTTTGTGTAGAAATGTTTATAAATTGTAAATTTTGTAAATTGTTGTCATCAACTCTAATCCCACCGTTCTAACACAATTTTATGTGAAAAACTTTAGCTCAGTTTTTAGTTTTTGATTCTGAAATAGAAGAGACAACTTAGAGATCTCCATGTTTGATCTTTCACTATGTACGAAAACTCATTAGATCAACGATTCTCACAATATAGGTTAGATTAATCTCTGATCCAGTGTAGAGGGGAAGTTTTTTTTTTTTTTTCATCGAAAGTATATTTTTTGGGTTTTAAAACCTTTTTTCTTTTAATTTTTATAGTTTTTTATTTAAGTTTTAGGGAATATAATGTTTTTAGATAAAATAAGATAAGTAAATATTGTTTTATGAAAATATAAAAAAGATTAATACCATCTATTAAAAACATAATAATCTAAATATTTATTTAAAAGTAAGAAAAAATTAAAATAATATTCTGTTAAAACATAAAGAAAATAAATGTATATTTAAAAATTAAAGAGAATGTGAATATAATTTATATTAATTTGAGAAGGTATAAGAAACATTTCCATTGAATAAGAGTTCTTAAAAAACACATAATTCCATTCCAGTTAAACCTAACATAAAACCACACAACTACTTCTTATCTTAGCCCAAATTGAATATGTTATTGTTAAAAAAAACACAACCCCGTTAAGGTTGGAAAATACTATAATTATGTTATAAAACAATACTCAAATGATAAAGTATTTTAAAAGTATAAAATAATATCTTAAGTATTTAATAAAACAATGTTTAATAAAAATAAATTGAAAACATAATTTAATCAATTGTCACTTCAAATTTATTAGAATATTTTAAGAAAATCTCTTAAAGTGCACCGATTCAAGTCAAAAAGCATGGCTGCAGCAGAAAACAAAAAAAATTACGAGTCGCCCTCCACTTTTTAAGTTAAAAGCAATCGCACGTCTTCTCATAAAATTTTCTCTGCCTTTCACCTTACTTTTATCCTTTTTTAATTAAAAAAATAAAAATTAAATGTACATACTATATAAAGTTACTAATTTTAGACATTTTTTTATAAGAACATTGTGAAATAATAAATCACATTTCCATTTGGAGATGACATAATAATTTCTTTCTTTTCTTAGGCGTGAAAGTGTCAACTCAATGAGAGGTTTTTTTTGTATTAAAACAAGGTGGTTTTGTTAGGATCAGGCCCATGGGCCCATCCGTATTTCTCAACCCACCTATAACATTTACTTTCTTCACCTTTATACTTTCTTCTCTCACCTATCACTATAATGTTTTTGCTAAAAATATTTTTATCTATTATTTAAATCAAAATATCATTTCTTACTAAATGTATCGGAAAAATTGGACTATGTATTCTTCATAGATTCTGAAATTGTTTATTAAGAAACATATAATCTTCTAACTCATAGTTTTGGTTAAAATATCTTATTTTGTTTCGAAATAAAGCATCTTTAACTTAATTCACACCAAACATAGCTAGTTTATTTAAATTTATTATATATTTGGCTCAATCGATCGACCAAAATATTTTCAATTTAACCTTTATCAAGATATTTTCAACTCAACTTCTATCAAGAAATTTTCAACTTAATCAAAATATTTTAACATCATTAAACGTATTTAACTCTTGACTAAGATATCTTAAATTTAATTTTAATCATGACATTATTTAATCCAGTCTCAATTAAAATATTTTTAGTTCGACTTCAACACACACGTATATTTAACTTAATTTATTTCTTGATATAGCTGCTTTATTGATTTGTTTAGAAAGTGAAACTCTTTTTTTCCTATAATGAATTTGCTGAAAAAAAATAAATCCCAAAATGCTATTTTAGAAGAAAAATTATCCAACCAAATTTACTCCCAAAATATTTACCCAACTGCATGTATAATGCAGGACTGGTCGAAAAAAGGTCAGAATTTTGTTTTCTCGTAGTCGATTTTTCACCTTTTTTTTTGTCTATTTTTTGAAATATTAATTTAAAGTATGAAAATAAATTAATTTAATTTATTTAAAAATCTGTATTATTATATTTAATTTAAATTATTAAATTACTTTTATCAGTTTAATTAAATTTAAAGAATTGATAGTATTAATAATAAAATTAAAATGGTGTTAAAATATTAAATTTTAATTAGATAACTGTTCTATTTCCATTAAACTCCAAAAAGTGAAGATGGAAGGCCTGTTCACAATAATAATTGTTAGAATAATTAGTATTCTGAACTAAAATTTACAAGTGAAATCAATTCACCAATTCCACTTTCTCGCCTTTTTTACAACTTCAACTTATAAATGTAACATTTTGTTTTGGTTAAATAATAAATTTACAAATTCATTCAAAATAATATATTAAAATTAATATATCAACGCTCTTTTTATTTTATTTTGAAAACTTAAATATGTGGTTGTGAAGATTGAGAATGAAAAATTGGACACTCCTACTATTTTATTTTCTCTTTGAATGAGACCTTTATTGTTGAAGACTTTTATTAGTAAGATGAAAACAAAAGTTTCAAGAAAAGTAATGATCCAAAAAGAAATACTTTTTTAGCGTTGGATCTTAATTCAGAAAAAAAAATATTGACAATCCTATTTAAATATAATCAAATAACATTTTTATTTAACTTATCAAATCATCAATTCATTTATATTATTATAATACAGTTGTATAATTAGTTACGTAAATTAATTATTGATGAGTTAAATGAAGTTGTCATTGGTTACATGTTTAAATTTAAAAAGTTACATTAGTAATTTTTTCCATAATTTTGCATTTTTGGGCTACTAAGAAGAGTTAAGAGTTCTTATATAAATATAGACCAATGAGAAAGGACTGATTTATTTCTGATAATTAACTGTAACAGTTCTTATTTAAAATATACATCTCACAACTTTCATTACAAATAAACCCATAATTTAATTGTTATGCTTTAGAGTTTAGAGCTAAAATCTCGTTTTTTTAATAGCAATTTTACACCTTAATATTCAAAATGAGTAATTTTTTTTATTTATTACACAAAACAAATTGGATCGTTAAAATTTTATAAAATGTAATTTTTTTTTATATTATTGAGGTGACATAATTTTAATATGATCTAAACAACTTTTTATAATGAAGTTATGTCTTGACTTATTCATTTACGTAATAAAACAAATTTATTCACTTTGAACATTATAATGTAAAATTAGACTAGTTTGGAAAAGAATTTAAAACTTTTGAATCTATCTTTCAATATTTTTGTAAGAAGTTAAACTTTAAAAATTAAAATGACGTAATAATGATTGTTTGAAAAACTAAAAGTATATTTATATCCTCTCTATACAATGTTTATCATATAAAACTCGTTTTATTGTATCATGTAAACATAAACAACTTCTACAAATGGATTTCAACTCAAAAAGGAAAAAAAAAGTGGTTAATATTCTTTGTTGGATGAAACATACTAAGAACAAGTACAAGGTTTGTCTCACGCCTCTTCCAATATACCTTGTTGCGTAAAATTAGAAGGAAAGTATCCAAAAGCATGATCCAATTGTTTGCAACGGTTCTCTCACTTTAAGGAGTCCAATCTTGTCATGCTTCTTCTCTCTCTCTTTACATGTTATATTTTCTTTTCTTTAACCAACAAAATTATACCATAATTTCAGATGAAGCTAATCACGATAACTATTTTTAGATTATTTTCCATTTTGGTGTACTTTTCAATTTTAATTTATAAAATAGAGAGAAAAAAAATTATTTATTAAAATAGACAAATTCTACCAACTAGATAGACATAATTTCAAGTGAAAATAAAAATGAAATGCTGACGATTTCAATTAATGATATTAATTAAAATCATTTCTCTCTTTCCAATATTTTTTAATTATTTGATATTATGATTGTTAGGTTTAACAATTACTAAAAAAAATAATAATCATTATATAATAATAATTAACAAATAATTTTGTTAATTATTTAGGATTATGCTTATTACTTTAACAATTAACAAAAAAATTAATAATAGTTATTAACAAAACTGTAATAAAAAAAATTAAGACATACAAATTTATTGTAAATTAAAACAAAATAACATAATGATAGTAATAATAATAATTCATATGAATTTAATAATAATAATAATTATTTTTAAATTAAAATAAAATAACATCATAATAATAATAATTAATAATAAGTGAATTCAATAATAATAATTATTTTTTAAATTAAATTTGTATGAAATTATTCTTATTATTATTATTTAAAATAAATTCATATGAATTTAATTAAAATTATTCTTCTTATTATTATCATTATGCTATTTTATTTTAATTTAAAACAAATTTGTATCTCTTAATATTCATGTTATAGTTTTGTTAATTATTATTATATAATAATTATTATTATTTATTTTATTAATTGTTAAACTTAAGGATCATAGTATCAAATAATTAAAAAATGATTGGAGAGAGAGAGAAATAATTTTAGTTAATGTCATTAATTGAAATTGTCAGCATGTCACTTTTATTTTGACCAGTTTGAAATTATGCCTATCTAGCTGACAGAATTTACCCATTTTGGTAAATAAATTTTTTTCTACCCATTTTGAGAATTAAAATTAAAAACTACACCAAAATGGAGGAAAAAAAGCCGATTATCTACATAGATTGCATTTTTTATGCCACCAAATGCATGTAAGCATCATTTAATCTGATTAAGCTCTTAATAAATTCTAATTAATAACCACAACTTCGGTTTTGGTGAATGTTGATGCCGTGATGATAATTATATATAGGTAATTAATTTTCACCATTCATTAAAGTATAGATGTGTTTAGAGGTCCAAATTGTGGTTCAGTGTGATACTCTATTTTCAACCACCAGTACAGTGTTTGGTATACCATTAATAATTAGTATTTTATTAGTCCTTCTAAATTAATACTTTGTTGATTCCTACCAATATTTTCGTTCAAAATAATATTCAATTCTAAATATTCACAACCCTTTATACTAAAACTAAATTTATGATTTGATCAAATGAGTATTAATCAAATTTAATTTTTATTTATTTTCAAAAATTTAAACTTTTTGATATCTTAATTGAGACTATTTTTAAATTCAATTATTTTTTACAATGTTCATTAGGTTTAATTTTCATATAATATTGTAAAATGAAACATTAGTTACTTTAATTGTAATATTAATTTTTTTATTTGAATTACATAAAGCATTTAAAATTAACTCAACAAATATTAAAAAGTAATGCAATAATAATTTGCTTATATAAAACTGAAATAATAGATAAAAATTAAAGATAAATAAATATAATAAAATATAAATAATTGTAATGAAAAAATTAAATAATAAAAATTACAAACTAAGTGAAATAACTTATAATGTATAAACTAGAAATTTATAAAATAAATTACTAAAAATATTTTACCAAATACGAAAGTACTCATGAAAATAATATATATAAACTAGTAAAATAAACTAATAACTAATTATTTATTTTAATTATGACACTCAAGTTATTAAATAAAAATCATCTTATTTTATAGAAGTTAACTTCTCAATTATCAATTACTGTATAAGTTAATTTTTATTTTTTTTCTAGAAACTTTCTAAGAAGTTACCAACTTAATGGAATTGATGAAAATAGCGTGAATGACAGGGAAGTCATTCGCCATGGCTTTTAAGATGGAAAAATAATTCATTAATTAGTCTCACTAAATTGAAAGTTTTTAGTGGCACTCTGGGTTTAACACGTACCAGCTTGCATGTGATTTTTGCTTAATGCAATTGTTCTTATTCAAACGGGTTGTGTTGCTGTTATTAGTTGCACTGTGATTGTTTCTTTTCTAAGTATTGTTTAAACTAATAATGATACTTTATAAGTCAAGAAATGTTAACTGGTATCATAGATGTGAAATATTACTACAATACAAAAGAAACTTTTGGTGTGTGTATCGATAGAAGTTGTTCTAGAAAATGATTTTGGATAGAAATATACATGTTAAACCACACACATAAATATCTTTACTCAGATACAATATTTGGATAAAACTGCTTATTGTAAGTATATACACACTTGACATTGATCTAGCAAGTACAATGCTGAATTTCTAAGGTTTTTTCCCTGCTTTCTTGGGTAACCCATTTTCATTTCTACCACTGACATAATTTTTTGGAAACTACAACTCAGGTTTAAATAGCTGCTAATAGTTTTATCCCAGCAATAAATACATACCTAATAATTTACAATTTCCCTGATGTTACCATCATGAATCAATGAGAGCTGATGTACCTTGTTGCACAAGATTTGAACTGTGGACCCCCTCAAACCAATAATTCCACCATGCATAATTTAAGATCACCACAGGTGTGCTTTCTTCCTAGTCCAAAATACCTTTTTCACCATGTCAAATTAGTGAAGGTTCCAAAAGTAAGAAGTTGGTAAGTGCTTACTTTTCTGCCAGGTCAGGCAAAATGAAAAAGTTTCATGCAAAGGTTACACAGCAATCTGCTCTAATATCATAATAGTCCAAATGATGAAGGTGTCATGTGTATGATCCAATAAGTAAATGTTCCTACACATTTTCTCATCAGGACTTAGCTACCCCACTTTTTCCCTTCTCTTCCTATTAATTACCACCCTTCTTTATCTCCCTCATCAACCTTTTCCTCTCTCTTATTTAAATCTCCACACAACAGGAATGCTTTTCTCCAACATGTTAAATTTAACCTGAGTACCTCAAACCTCTCTTAAACTGCAGCAACAACAACAATGGCAAGAACAACAACAATGACAAGAAAATCTTTAGCCTGCTCCTTGCTATTGGGGATGGCTTGTTCCATAGTAATTGGTGCATATGAAGAGAGCTTGTATCCTAGGACAATTTCTAGTGGCAACTATCATGAGGCAATACAACGGTTGCAGTCATTTAAGGCCTCTCTAACTACACGTGATTCCATTGCTTCAGCACCACCTTCCTTACCACCCTTCTCAAGCCCTCCTGCTCCTGCTCCTGCTCCTTCTCCTCTCTCACTTCAGGTAACTCAACTATGCACACACCCTTTTAGTCTTTAGTCCATTTTCCTTTTGTGGTAAAATATCAAATGTTTGATATTTTGTGTCATGCAGGGAGTGAACTATCCACGTGTGTACCATGTCACATCTTATGGTGCAGATCCAACGGGTAGTTCAGATAGCACTGAAGCACTCCTTGCAGCCATAGCAGATGCAGCCAAGGGTGCTAGTGAAGGATATTTGATGCAAGGCATCAAAAACCTTGGAGGTGCCCAGATTAATCTCGAGGGTGGAAATTACTTGATCAGCCAACCACTGCGGTTGCCGGTGGCCGGAGTAGGGAACCTTATGGTATGACCGCAGAAACTGTTCTAGTTGTTAACTTCATTCATGAACAACTTTTTCTATGACAAATATAACAACCAATAAGTTACTCGTTAGTGTAAAATATGAAAAGTATGTTCCAAAGTTTGAATGCTCGTTATTTTTTGCCAATTGGCACTTTGTTTAGTGTATTGTAATACTTTATGGCTGGACCAAATTTAATTTTTGAGGCTGGTGGTCCATATTTTGGTCATGATGGTGAAGCAGTTGGTCTAATTTGACCAAGAAACAAGACTATTGCTATTAAGATTTTTGAAAATAACTTCCTTCAAACGTTCCTTTATTGTCACTACTTTCTGTTTTTTTCTGAACTGTTTTTTCTCTTTAATTTCAACCAATATGTATTACTTTAGATTGCAGAAAAGTCAAGGAAAACTGCACTTTTTTCTATTTGTTTATTTAGTAAGGCATCCATAAAGAGCTCAAAATTTTTGACAAGTTTGTATTTTGATGAAAAAAAAAACAGATACATGGCGGGACGATAAGAGCCTCAGATGGTTTTCCAGCAGAAAGCTATATCATTGATTTGTCACCCTTTTCCAATGAAGGAAACATAGGGAGTTCTTCAAAATCCTACAATTTTGAGTACATAACTTTCAAAGACCTCTTGTTGGACTCAAACTTCAGGGGAGGAGGCATTTCAGTCATAAACTCACTTCGGATTAGCATAGACAATTGTTACATCACACATTTCACCACCAATGGAATTTTAGTCCAAAGTGGCCATGAAACCTACGTCAGGAACACTTTCCTTGGTCAGCATATAACTGCTGGTGGGGACAAAAATGAAAGAAACTTCTCAGGCACAGGAATAAACCTCCAGGGTAATGACAATGCCGTCACAGATGTTGTAATCTACTCTGCTGCTATAGGAATAATGGTTACTGGTCAAGCCAATGCTTTTTCTGGTGTACATTGTTACAACAAGGCCACTGGCTTTGGAGGCACAGGGATTTACTTGAAACTACCAGGTTTGACACAAACAAGGATTGTGAATTCTTATATGGATTACACTAGTATTGTGGCTGAAGACCCGGTTCAATTCCATGTCTCTAGTTCTTTCTTCCTTGGTGATGCCAACATTGTCCTAAAGTCTAAGAATGGGGTTATGAATGGTGTTGATATTGTTGATAACATGTTCTCAGGTTCAGATCACGCGGTTGAAATTGTTCAGCTGGACCAATCCAATAATCCTTTCCATCAAATTGAACATGTTATTGTTGACAGAAACAATGCAAGAGGGATGAAGTTAAAGGCCACAGTTGCAAAAGGGTCCATGCAAGGGAATGGAACCTCATTGACTGTGGATTTTAACAATGTTTTGCTTTTTCCTAACCTCATAAAACATGTTCAGTACTCTCTAAGCACCCCTGGCAGCACCTTCCCAAATCATATTCTGAGGAATGTGTCTGAGAATCGTGTTGTGATTGAAACAGATAAAGCAGTGCCTGCCAGTGTTTTTGTTACGGTGGATCAAAGTGAGGCAAGTTGAAGAAGGTTGGAAGCTGGTGACCAAAAATTTTGGTCAAGTTTCTTGACTCAAAGGGAATTGTGCATACCTTAGCTGTGAACTCTTTCTTTCTTTGGATCAATTTAAAGTAGTAGTACCATACACTGAACACTGCTATAGGTTTAGAAGATCTAAATTGACTCGGGCACACGTTATTATCTTGTAATTGAATGAAAAAGCATTCAACAGAAGATATACCTTTTCAACACTTTGTTTTTGTAAAACTAGGCTTAGGTTGAATCAGTATCACCATCCTTTTCACATTAACTATGTAGTAGTTGGTTAGTACATGAGATTGATCCCCACACTAGTAATAAATTATTTTTAGTTTGAAATATTTGAAGTAAAATACTAATTATAAGACTTTATGGTAACAAATTTAAGAAGAAATGGAAGCCATTTTCTAATTTTCTTCACAAGTTCAACAGAAAAGAGAAGGGCGAGTTCAGCAAGAACTTAATTTTGATATAAAAAGCTTTATAAAGTGAATAAGAAATTACTTCACATATAACTTTTGAAGTAATACTTACAAATCTGGACAATTTTTTATTATACGACAATTCATAATTGGAGAAAAGTATAAAAAAAAGTCTAAAGTAGCAAAAGAAAACACATCTACAGTGTATTTTGATTGAACTCATTAACAATTCCAACAAAAGTTTTATGGTGTGTAATGAGGGTAGAATCTAAAAATCTTAATCGCTAAGTACGTTTAGAAAAGTAATTATAAAAATGTTCTTTGGATAAAATTTTAACTATTTTTTCTATTTAAAAACAACCATATTCAATCTATAAAATGTTAAGAAACACTTCAAAAAGTTCAAAGAAAGTCTATGATGGCTACCTACTAACCAATGGTTGGCAATTACTTCTTTCTTGCACCTCTCATTTTTAACCTGCATCCAAGCAATTGGATGAAATGACTGAATTGTTCTGTATCACATCACTGCTTTCGCCGCCACTATTGCTGCCGCCACATCATCATCGTTGCAAACGAAGAGAAGGATAACGCTGTAGAAAAAATTCTTTCTGGAAAGCTCTTTTCAAAATATATTTCATGTGTTTTAGAAAGTTTGATCGAGAAAAGTTATTCCAAAAAACACATTTCGGAAAGTATTATATATGTTATGAAAAGTTTGTTCTAGAAATCCTATTCTAGAAAACTTGAAATGTAATTTATGTATTCCAAAAATGTTATCCAACCGTGGAAAACTTCCGAAATGTATCTCAAATTTTCATAAGCATGTTTTGGAAAAGTTTCTAAAACAGATAATGTGAAAAAAAAAAAAAAATATTCATTTTGAAAAATTGTGGTGGTGCAGGTAGCAATTGCCCCAATGGTTCGTGCAAGTTGCATGATCTCAATCCCATAATTTGTTTTGGAACAAAAAAAACAAGTCTCATCTATACGACAAGTTCTTACTGCATCTTAATACGTTCTTCTTGCATCCTAATAAAAAAATTTAATACCACAATTACCCTTATATGAAAATCGGATGACACTCCATTCGGTTATCATTTGTCATCCGGTTGTCATTTTTTTTCAAACGATAGCCAGATGGCTTGCTCATCCGGTTGTTAATTTTTTTTCAAATGACAATCGGATGGGAGTGTCATCCGGTTCTCATTTCTAAATCAAAATGATAATCGGATGAAACCCATGCGGCTCTCATAGTCCAAATCGAAAAATTAATCTGTTTTCGATTTGGACTATGATAACTGGATGAGTTTCATCCGGTTATCATTTTGATTTGGAAATAAGAACCGGATGATACTCCCCATCCGGTTGTTAATTTTTTTTTTCAAATGACAACCGGATGGGATTGCTATCCAGTTTTCATATAAAGACAATATTAAAATCTTTTATTAGGGTGCAAGAAGAATGTATTAGGGTGCAGGAAGAACTCGTGTCTCTCTCATGATACAATGCAAGAAGATTAGTGACTGTATGTACCAATCTGCTTCCAGTTGTACAAGGTGGATGGGAGTTGCTATTTGCACTGTCTACACTTTTTGTAACTTTTTCTTAACAAATTACTTCTTTACCAAAATTAATTTATATTATACATAATTAATTATAGGGTAAAAACTAGTTTTTATTGTGTATTTGATTCAAATACGTGATAGAAGTTATTATTATTTGTCGATAAAGACTAGTTTTTGCAGTGCATAAAAAAATTACGTTACAAAAACTAGTTTCTATAATCTAATTTTTATAGTATAGAAATTAATATTTATAGTGTAAGATTTTGAAAAACGAAAATATTTTTTCCACAGTATATATACATCATCGAAACTAGTTTTTGCAAAAAATAATTTTATAAAATATAAAAAGAAAGTGGGTACTGCAAAGAATACTAAAGTTAAATCGTATAATTTGAAAATCTTTTTCCCCATGCATAATTTAAAAGTTTCAAATGTACATGAAGAAATCATAAGGTTAGAGGAGGAAAGAGTCTCAAAAACGAGTGTCAAATGGTCAAAGTATAATTTTCCAAAGTATAATTTTCCAAAAAAGCTAAAATAGTACATATAACACAATTCCAAATGACTCACAAAGTGACACATATAAAACATTGGATTGACTCAAAGTCCAACACATGATCTATGTTCCTTTGTAGAAGTTAGGAGATCATGGATTTGAATATTGCACCAGTCTTTCGCTTCCTCTTAAAAGAACCATCATTTTGCTTTTTGTTGTTATAGCTTCGAAATTTAATGTGACATTGCAACTGGTGCAATGTGTAGCATGTGGATGAACAAGTTAGAACTAGAAAACACCTCCATTTCAGGTCTTACATTGGGTTTAAGGTTAGTATGAGCTTGGACGTGACATCATAACCATCTGGTGTGAGAAACAAAACATGCACCTAACTAGAAAAGAGGGTTTCTCCTTGGAGTGGAAGCAAGCAATGAATATAGGAAAAGTCCTTCACACCTATCGCTCCTTCCATGACGTCTCTTAGACTCAAACTCACGACCCTCCAACGCAAGGTTTGGTACACTCTCTTACATCTCCAACCACGACCCTGATGTTTCACTCTTAACCTACCATTTCTTATATACCACCTTCTCCTATACCACTCTTCCCCACCAATCCGTAACTTCCTTGCCTTGCCATGGCCTCAAACTCCATGGCTGGCTTCATCACTGGCTCTCATGCTCATCACTCACGTGACTCCGATGAGGTATGTGCTCATCTTCATGTTTCATTAACATGTTCCATGTTGGTGGTTGCTGACACGTGAGATTTTGTTTTTTGCAGCATCAGGCCCCTACTCGTCAACCTTCATCAAAAACATGTCGTGTTTGTGGTGATGAGATTGGATATAAGGAAAATGGAGAAGTGTTTGTGGCTTGTCATGTGTGTGGATTTCCTGTGTGTCGACCATGTTATGAGTATGAGAGGAGTGAAGGGAACCAGAGCTGTCCTCAATGCAACACTCGCTATAAGCGCCACAAAGGTTAGCTTTGTTCGATGTTTTTGTATGTATTATTGTAACGGAAGGCTTTAGATATATAGTTTCTTTAACTGTTTCTTATAGTTTTGATTAAGATTGAAAGTTTCAGTTGGATAATACATGTACAACTTTTAGTTTTTCCCATAAAAATTATTGTTGTTTGTGTTGGGAATCGCTCTTTCTTCCCTCCTCCGTGAACTCAAAATAGGCACTTTGCGGAAGCGTAAATATAAAAACAACGCCAGAAAATTTTAGCGTGGAAAACCTTCTTAATAAGGTAAAAACCACGG
>Ga0209700_104868_pt1 | contig 23516 bp, 19 predicted proteins | sample SiratroredBW_FD_187528 | JGI IMG/M metagenome (GOLD analysis project Ga0209700, IMG submission 187528) | Root nodule microbial communities of legume samples collected from California, USA - Siratro red BW (SPAdes) (version 2) | ecosystem: Host-associated > Plants > Roots > Nodule | place: USA...
CTTCAGAAGCTTTGGGTGGTACCTTTTTCTTTACATTTTTCTGAGATGATTTCAAAGCCAAAACCTTCCCTTTTGTTGAACCTGCATCATTTTGTATGACCTGCTCATATATAGTAAGAATACCTATCAATTCTTCCAGGGACATAGCCTCAAGATCTTTCGAGGTTCTGAGAGCAGTTTCTTGAGCTCTCCATTTAGCAGGTAAAATTATGGGAATTTTATCATTGATTTCATATTGACTAACAGTTGACCCCAAGGATCTTAGGCTGTTTAGGATAACTTGCAAACGAGAAACCATAGACTGTATAGATTCGTGACCTTCAATAGCAAACATTTCATATTGACGTTTAAGCATAGTCAATTTATTTCTTTTTATCTCTTTTGAACCTTCATATATGAGAGCAAGTGTATCCCACATCTCTTCCACGCTGACCATGGCATGGACCTTTGACATTTCTTCCTCGGATAAAGCAGACATTATAATATGCCTAGCTTTAACATCCCTTTATTATAACAACCAAAATTATTTGTATTTGATGTTGAGACTATATAAACAAGTAAATTAATATCCTTTATTGATGGCTATATAAATAAGTAAATAAAGAAAATTATTATCCCTTTATAATACTAATGGTTATATAAATAAGTAAATAAAGGAAATTAGTATCCTTTACAATACTAATGGCTATATAAATAAGTAAATAAAGAAAATTGGTATCTCTTTATCAATGGCGATATAAATAAGTAAATAAAGGTTGTAACTAATGGCTATATAAATAAGTAAATAAAGACTGTAGTAGCAGAAAGTTAAGAGAGCAGTAAAAAGTCAAGGGAAAGAGATTATATAAATAAGTAAATTAGTATCCTTTACTAATGGATATATAAATAAGTAAATAAAGAAAATTAATATCCACTTACTAATGGCTATATAAATAAATAAATAAAGAAAATTAGTATTACCTATATAAATAAGTAAATAAAAGAAATTGATATCTTTTTACGAATGGCTATATAAATAAGTAAATAAAGGCTCAAGTAGCAGAAAGTCAAGGTTATATAAATAAGTGAATTAGTATCCCTCTACTAATAGCCATATAAGTAAGTAAATAAAGGAAATTAGTATTTTTTTACTAATAGCTATATAAATAAGTAAATAGAGGAAATTAGTATCTTTCTACTAATGACTATATAAAATAAGTAAATAAAAGAAATTAGTATTACCTATATAAATAACTAAATAAAGGAAATTGGTATCTCTTAGCTAATGACTATATAAATAAGTAAATAAAGGCTCAAGCAGCAGAGAGTCAAGAGAAAGAAGTTATATAAATAAGTAAATTAGAACCCTTTACTAATGGCTAAATAAATAAGTAAATAAAAGAAATTAGTATTCTTTTACTAATGGCTATATAAATAAGTAAACAAAGGAAATTAGTATCTCTTTACCATACTAATGGCTATATAAATAAGTAAATAAAGGAAATTGGTATCCTTTACTAATGGCTATATAAATAAGTAAATAAAGACTGTAGCAGTAGAAAGTCAAAAGAGCAATAAAAAGTCAAGAGAAAGATCTTGATTGCGAAGAGAGTCACGAGACAGCAGAAAGTCAAAAGAGCAATAAAAAATCAAGAGACAGGGTTGCGAAAAGAAAGATCTTGGTTGCGAAGAGAGTCAAGAGAGATGCAACGCAAGGACGAGGAAGAGGAATCAAGAGAGTCAAAAGAGTCAAAAGAGAAGAGAAAGATGCAATGCAAGAACGAAGAAGAGGAATTAAGATATAGAATAAGGGAATTACCTTCAAACATTTTGTTCCAAATACTCCAATGGATGGACATAAAGCATGCAGTACAGATTTTCATCTTGTCAAAAGGATGGAAGGATCTTTGGAAGAGTATTATCACTTTTTTTATGAATTCCAAAAAATTTAAAAGGGTATTTAAATGTGACAAATTTGGTTCTGACTTTTTATCCCATCATGATACTTCTATTTCTTTACATAATGTTGATGTGGTTGTAGACCGTTCCACTATGATAAGAACCTGAAACAGATTATCACATATGTTACATATGCTTTATTACACCATGTTCAGCAGATCACACTTGAGTTTTCTTTTTCTATGACTTTCAAATTTTCTTCCTTCAATATTTGGTCTTTTTCTTTGGTTTATCTGAGACTTTCCCACGTATATACTTCGGATCTTGTATTGCAATTTCCAAATTCTCTCCCTTTGTCAGCCTTGAAAGAGTTGAATATTAAGAATCTTTCTTTCAAGTGTTGAACTCTTCTCATGTTATAACAATTTGCACATTTTAATTCTCAAAGATTGTTCTTTGAGAAGTGTTTTCAGTAGGACGAGAGAACTGGTCATATCTAATGCTAAAATTTCCACCCTTAGTCTGCACCATGTATACAAAAAGCCTTATAAATTCTCTCTTTGTACTCCAAATCTTAGTAAAAGTTATCTAGAAGATCTTAATATATAAAACTAATATAAAGGAAATGACAATGTCTTTTGTTATTGTTGGATTTATTTTAAAGATATTATTTTTTGTTGTGGTTGGATTCTCTCGATGGCGCAATTAACTTCTTATGGCTATTATGTTCTCCTTGGTACACAAGATGTGAAGGTTTATCAGGACTTGGAGATTATAAAAGAGCCAATGATGAAAGGACAGAAGTTGGAGTTGGTTTACGTAATGTCTGCAGAAACCACATACGTAGACTAAACAAGATGGAATGAGACAACAGACTTGTGGCACATGCGGCTTGGACATGTTAGTTATTCCAAATTAGACGTAATGATGAAGAGGTCGATGTTGAAGGGACTTCCACAACTTGAAATAAGAAAAGGCACGGTATATGCAGGTTGTCAGTATGGAAAAGCGCACCAACTGCCATATAAAGAGTCCTAATTTAAAGCAAAGGAACCATTAGAATTAGTTCACTCTGATGTGTTTGGACTAGTTAAACAAGCTTCTATTAGTGGGAGGAAATATTTGGTGACTTTCATTGATGACTTCTTAAGGTATGTGTGGATTTACTTCATGAAGAAAAAATCTGAAACTTTTTCAAAGTTCAAAGAATTTAAGGAGGTAGCAGAAGTAGAAGTTGGCAAAGAAATTCATTGTCTACGTAGTGACAATGGGGGAGAGTATACATTAGATGAATTTTGCATTTTCCTTTAAGAATGTCGAATACGCCATTAGTTCACATGCGCTAACATTCCACAATAGAATGGCATGGCAGTAGTAGAAATTTGTCGAAGCATGCTTCATGCAAAGAATGTACCAGGACGCTTCTGGACAAAAGCAATGAGGACAACTGCATTTGTCATCAATAGGCTTCCTCAACAAAGACTATGTTTTATTTCCCCTTTTGAAAAATTATGGAATATGAAACCTTCAATTAGTTATCTCAGAGTTTTTGGATGTGTTTGCTATATATTTGTACTTGGTCATTTACGTAACAAAATGGACAAGAAAGTTGTTAGATGCATTTTTATAAGATATGATAGTTAAAGAAAAGGATGGGGATGTTGTGATCCTACTATTGGAAAATGCTACACATCTCGAAATTTGGTATTCGATGGTGGTCCCCAGACAAAGAAGTATTACCAGACTCAGATGTTTATAAAGATGTGGTACAATCCTCTCAAATCCAATTGAGTTTAGATGAAACTAAAGATGTTGATAATGAAGGCAAGGTTGAAGGACGTGTAGCTGAAAGTCCTTGGCAAATTGGTGTGTATCAACAACTAAGCAATGAAGATAAGCCTGATGGACCAGAAGCACGAACTCCATTGAGAAGGTCAACAAGAATTAGAAAGTCAAATCCAAAGTATGCCAATGCTGCCATAGTAGAAGAAGCAAATGCAAAAGAACCAGAAACCTTCCAGGAAGCATTTCAACATCCAAAATGGATTAAAGCCATGAAAGAAGAAATGGTCGAGCTAGATAGAAATCAAACATGAGAGCTTGTGCCAAAGCCAAAAGATGTCAAGCCTATTTCTTGCAAATAGGTGTATAAGATAAAGCGCCGCACAAATAGATCAATAGAAAGACACAAAGATCACCTAGTAGCTCGAGGGTTCTCTCAACAATATGGACTAGACTATGATGAAACATTTAGTATAGTTGCAAAGCTTACAACTGTACAAGTCCTATTAGCACTTGCAGCTTCCAAAAATTGGAATTTATGGCAGATGGACGTAAAGAATGTATTTTTGCATGGGGAGCTAGATCGGGAGATCTACATGGACCAGCCGATGGGTTTTTAGAGTCAAGATCATCCTGAGTACGTGTGTGAGCTACGAAAGGCACTTTATGGGTTAAAACAAGCACCAAGGGCTTGGTATGATAAGATTGCTGAATTCCTTACTCATAGTGGTTGTTTGGTAAGAAGTGCGGATGCTAGCTTATTTATCAAAGCTAAAGGAGAAAAGCTAGCTATCGTGCTAGTATATGTGGATGATTTAATCATCATAGGAGATTATGAAGAAGGAATTTTTCGAACCAAGGAGAATTTGTCAGTTCGATTTCAAATACAAGAACTCAGACAACTCAAGCATTTTCTTGGTATAGAGGTTGATCATACTTAAGAAGGAATATTTCTCCATCAACAAAAGTATTCCAAAGATTTGTTGAAGAAGTTTGGAATGCTTAAGTGCAAGCCAATCTCAGCGCCAATGGAGCCAAACACCAAAATATGTGCTCATGAAAGGAAAGTTTTAGAAGATGCTACAATGTACCGACAACTGGTGGGTACAATTATATACTTGACTTTAACCAGACCAGATATTTCTTTTGTAGTTGGTGTGATGAGTCGTTACATGCAAAATCCAAAGAAACCTCATTTGAAAGCAGTGCGTCGAATTTTGAGATATGTGAACAATATGCTTGACTATGGTATTATGTACAAGAGAGGTGGAGAATGTAAACTAGGTGGCTATTGTGATGTTGACTATGCAGGTGACCATGATACTTGACGCTCAACTACCTGATATATTTTCATGCTTGGGTTATTAACCTATATAAAAGAAAATAATAAAACATTGAATAAACATCACTCTCATTCCAACATTTATGAGTTTTTCTCTCTGCCTTATTACTTCAACAGGTAATGGGGATTGTGTTCCTAAATTTGAATCCTTGAAACTGATAAAGCATGCAAGGATGACGGATGAATCTCTAAATTCAAGTCTGCAGTATTTACAAATGATGTTTCTGTTAACTAGAATAGAGTTTATTTCATAGATGTTCTTTCTATTTTCATTTCTGTTTTCGGTAAAACTGGTGTTATATTTTGGTATTTGAACACCTTTTTAGTTTTTAATTTCTTTTCACAGTATATCTTCTTATCACATTTGATAGATTGTTAAGAACACCTTTGTTTAACAAAACATTTACAAAACTAAACTAATAGCGTTTAAAAATATATATACATATTATATACACATTCATCCAAAAAATTTCACGAAATGATTTTACTTTTTTCCAGGTTTAACTTTTCAACTTACACAAGCACCTACTTATGTGATGTACCAACACAAAATTGAATATGTTCATTTAATAAAAATATAATTAGAATATGTTTCACATAAATAATAGTCGTTACACTTTAATTTAAAAGTCATATTCTTGAATTTACTATTAATAAGAGAAATTATTAGCCATATAGGGATTAAATGTAAACCTTATCCATTGCATGAACAATGATGTTAAGATGTAAACCTAAACCAAAAAATAAATTATATGTTAAGATGTTTTACCATTATTAGCATAGAGATAAACTAAAGAAAGGTGTTTCAATATTTTTTGGAAAACTTTGCTCATAATTTCATCAAGGAAAAGATGTACAAAATTGAAATATTAACATATAAAGCTAAAGACACAGAACTCAAAATTTGATCAACAGAAACATCAATACATATCTAAGAAATTAATATTAACATTGAAATAACAAAAATCAGGAGTGTATTAATTTCTGTTTGTAACCAATAACAGTAGAGAAGGGCAAAGACCGTTCTATCAACACATTCAATGTAACATTATGGCAATAGTAAACGACAATAACTTGAAGGTGCGACCATTATTATTGAGCAATAGATAGTCAGGGGCCTCCACAATTGTCTCTTCTGTAGAATGTAATTCAATGTACTCATTGTTCCTTCCAAATAAGTAGGACAGAAAACTGCAATGGAATTTCTCAGGTACAGGTGAAATGGGTCCAACTATTGTCTTCGGTTTGCTTTCCAAGTATCCTTCAACCTGTCTTCGTAGCTTGGATCACACACCTGGGCATCCTTCTCGGTCTAGAGGTGATTGAGAAGATAGCATTAGGGGAGAATTGCTTCTTCTACTCGGTTTACCGGAGGGAGGATGTACTTGTGAAGACACTCCAACGATCAAGTCAGTATATGTAAGAGATGTAAGGCTAGGGAACAATAGTTTACCTACAAGGAGTATTCCCCTATTTATAGGAGTGATGTTGGGCCACTTCAGTGTTCACTGGGCTTGTTGTTGGGCCTATCCTGATGGGTCGTGTTAATGACTTAAACTTTGTATTAATTATGCTAATATCTTCTTTGAACTCTTCTTCGCGAGTAACCTCATCTCTGCTTATGATGCCTTCTATAAGGATGTTTGGTATTCGAGTATCTGCTCGGTCTCTTCTCGGTCAATTCTCGGCCTACGGTACACAAGCCCCCCAAGGCTTGAGTGGTTTTAACACAGTTGGGAATCACAAAGAGCCTTTGTAGAGATGGCCTTCTGTATTTGGTTTTCGATATTGTTTGGAGTTAAGTTGAGTGGGATGCGAAGAGACGTGGCACAATAATCGTTGGATTTGGAGGAATCCTACGGTGGGGGTTACTTAGCTTGTCAAATAAGGTCTTCACCTTTTCTCTGCCTATAAAAGGGGTCGCTTTATCTGGCGGACTATCATCTCACTTCTCCTCTTCTTCTAGGAGCAAATATTTTGCCTTGTAGTAGTCGTCCACGCATAACTAGGTATTTTCTTCTTTTTGTTCTCGGTTTTCATGTCGAGTGGTAGTGATTCAGAGTTTACGGGGTCGTCGAACGGGAGGTCAGGGATGAAGAAAGTCAGGGCCGTCTCGGTAAGTTCGAGGGAGAGTTCTTTCGAGGCCACTTCCCCTCTTTCAAGCATTCCTATAGATGAAGGGGAGGGTGGTGGACCAAGGATTCCAAAGGAGAATAAATCCCTCTCGTTGAGGTCGTGGTACGAGTGGGTTGACTACAAAGTGCACGAGGAATTCTCGGTGTTTAGATCCCATGAGAAGTTGATAAATTTTGCCAGTGTTGTTAGTATAATGGAGAGTTCTGGCACTGACGGTATTGTACATATTGAGTGCTGTGAGGACAATGAAAATGTTTGTCATGGTCGGGAAGGGTTCGACGAGGACTTTTTCTATTTTTATACTTGTGTTTTTACCGACTCTCACGTCAAGCTTCCTTTTGACGAGATGACCATGTGGGTTTTGGTACTTAATGTCGCGCCCACCCAGTTTCATCCCAATAGTTGGGTGGCATTGCAGGCATTTCGCTTAGTTTGTAAGATGTTGAGGCTGACCGCCAACTATAGAAGCTTTCTTTCTTTTTATTGCATTTGTCCCGGTAATAAGGTGACCTGGCTATCGCTATTCGGCCAATCAAAGTCGTTTTTCCTTACTCCCTTTACTGCTTCTTATAAGCATTTTTTTAAGGTTGGTATTGAGGGTAAAGGGAGAAGATACTTTTTTGATGATGAGAGCCTTAAATTCCCATTTTATTGGACTAACAGTCCTGCCAAATATAAGCTCTTGGCCAAAGTTGATGATGTCGGCTGAGGAACTGAGGACTATCTCGGTTTTGGAGAGTGTTCCGAGAAGTTGTCGACCCGAAAATTCCTTGCTATATATGTGTCTTCTCGTCCTGAGGATGAGTTTTATGGTGAGTTGTTGTTCAATGTTTATCCTTCTGTTGTGCCTTTTTAACTTTGCTAAGTTTTGTTTTCTCCTACAGAGATCATAGCGTTTAGCACTCAACAAGGGAAGAACTTCTTCAAGCAATTGAGGATGAATAACTTGAATTCTAATGAGGAAGATCTGCCTGAGGTTGTGAGGGGAGCCCAACCGAGTACTCCGGGTGTGGGAGGTCCTCGCTTGAAGCCGGTAGTCGTCCAGCTTTCAGCTACGACCCATCCTACAGAGGCCGAGAGAAAGACGAAGAGGAAGGAGAAAGATAAGAAGAAAGAGAAGTCTTCTCGTAAGCGTTCTCATTCTAAGTCCTATTCCAAATCCCATTCTAGATCTCCTAAGAGGGGCTATTAGGAGCCTGTGCTCGGTACCTGGGATGTATTACTTGGAGCATGAATGTGAGTTTCTGAGAAGCAGGCCTTGCACATAAACAAAGCCAAGAAGACCGTGTTTCGTATGTCGTCTACTGAGGAATTGGTAGATGCAATTGCTGAGTTTGGAGGATGCATTTTGTTGAGCGTTGCTCGGCTTAAAGAAGAGGTTTTGAAACTGTCCTCCTCTGAGGTGGAGAACACGAAGAAGAAGCTCCAGACTGCGAAGAGAGAGCTTTCCAAAATGAAGGAATCGCTTAACGCTGCCCAGAAATCTAATGATGATCTCGCTGGGAAACTGAGGATGGCTTTGGAGGAGCACTCTCACTTCGAGACAATTAAACAATTCCAAAGGTCTCGCCTTGACGATCTTATCGCTAACAACGAGAGGCTGATAGGAGAGTCTGAGCTTCTAAAGTCGGATTTATCGGTTACCAAAGCTTCTCTTGAGGCGGAGTGAGTTCAGAATGCTGAACTTGGGAGGGAGTTACGTCGACTTAAGAGGCGCATTCTGGAAGAGCACATCCTTGATTTCGAGAAGACAATCAACCAAGCCGCCTATTTTTATCGGATTCCTACTGATTAGGGGAAGTTTGATTACAATAAGGACTTTTACAAGCGTGAGCTTATGCATGTTAATGACATTCCTAACAAGGAGCCTTCTGCCAGCGGGGTTCCACAAGACGACGCCATAGATGTCTTCCCTTCTCGTCCTGACCAAGGGCTTGCCGATGCTGACCATGTTGAAGTGGTAGAGTAGTTGTGTGGATATTGGCGGGAGAATTGTTTTCTGTAACAGGTATTAGGTGGATTTTTTGTGTAGCCCTCATTTCCCCGAAAGGGACTTTTTGGTTGTAACGTGCTTATATATATATATATATATATATATATATATATATATATATATATATATATATGAGGGGTTGTCGTTTCCTAGTGCTTGTTTGGGCCCTTTTATCTTTCAATTTGCATCTAGCCATTTACATTTTGTGCATTACTCCGTGTGTGGTTATCAGGTTTTTAACTTGCGCCTTTCGACCATTTATATCTTACGTCTGCCCTAAACTGAGATCCTATACTTGGCGGGGTTTGAGGTGATAGGCTTATGCCAATCCTCTCCCCGAGTAGGAGAAAGGAATAGGTACTCTCTAGGCCGAGATTACGTATTCGATAGGGACTTGTGAAAACAAGCTCTCCCTGGATCGAGATTACATATTCGGTAGGGGCTTGTGAAAACAAGCTCTCCCTGAATCGAGATTATGTTGGAAGGGCAAGGGCGTGATATTTGAGCAGGAGAGGTTCCTTCACCTGAAATTCTTCATTCAGTTGGCCGACTACGATTTGAGAGTCGGCTTTGCAAGAGACTATCTTAATCCTCATATCTTCCGCCAGAGCGAGTCCTGCTATCAAAGCCTCATATTCTGCTTGGTTGTTAGAGGTTTTAAACCTGAGAATTAACGATTGTTTGACTTTCATGCCTGCTGGTCCTTCCAAGACTATCTTCGCACCACTGTCCTTCTAGCTAAACGATCCATCAACATATAACGTCCAACTTCCATGTGTGTTTGGATAGTCTTGCAGTTCAGCAAAGTCTGCCAAGCACTAAGATTTTATTGGCACCCTCGGCTCATAGTGTAACCCAACTCAGACGGCTCGACCAACCAAGCTATCATCCTCTTGGCTAACTCGGATTTTTTCAAGATCTTGGCTATTGGGCAGTCTGTATTGACTATAATTTCGTGGCTTAGGAAGTAGGGTCTTAGTCATCTGGTCGTGTGTATCAGGGCCAGGACAACCTTCTCCACCATTTGATATTTGACTTCAGCATCACAGAGTACCTGGCTGACAAAGTAGATGGGCTACTGGCCCTCCTCCATCTCTTGAACTAGGACCGACCCCACGGCCTCTTTGAAGACCGCAAGGTATACGACAGGGCAGTCAACCTCCCCATTAGTCTTTGTACTTCTCGCACAGTTCTCGGGCTCCTCATGTTTATGATGGCTTGACACTTCTCGGGGTTGGCTTTGATACCTCTGGCAGACAGGATGAAGCCGAGAAACTTGCCACCCCCAAACTCGAATAGGCACTTTTTTGGTTCAAGCGCATTTGGTATTTGTTGAGCTGGGAGAAGACCTTGGCTAGGTCGTTTAGGTGTTGTTTGAGATCGTCAGACATCATGACTATGTCGTCCACATATACCTCAACGTTCTTTCCAATCTGCTCTCTCAAGATCTGGTTCATAAGTCTTTGGTACGTTGCCCAGACATTTTTGAGGCCGAAAGGCATGACATTATTACAATAGTTCACTGTATTAGTGATGAAGGCAGTCTTTCGGTTGTCTGATGGGTGCATGGGGATCTGGTTGTACCCTGAATATGCATCTAAGAAGCTGAGCACGCGATGGCTTTATGCTCCATCTAGACGGTCTATACCGGGGAGTGGGTAGGCGTCCTTTGGGTAGGCGTCCTTTGGGTAGGCCTTGTTTAGGTCAGTGTAATCTACGCACATTCTCCACTTCCTGCTAGGCTTCACCAAAACAACGTTCGCTAGCCAAGTGGTATAGTGTACTTCTCGTATGAACCCAACCTTAAGGAGTTTATCTACTTCTATCTCGGCGGCCACCCTTCTCTCCTCTCCCACATTTCTTTTCCTTTGTGTGATCGGTCGAGCATCCCTGTACACTGACAACCTGTGGCTGGCTATTTGAGGGTCTACACCAGGCATGTCGGTTGTCATCCAAGCTAAAACGCTTTTGTAACTCATCAGAGTCTCCTTTAGCCTTTCTTTGTCTGTTTTTGGGAGTTGTTCCCCTATCTTGTCGAGTTGGTAAGCTCCGCTAATCTGGTAGGTTTCAGTAGGTTCTTTCGGTTCCATGCGATTCTCATCATGGATTCTGGGATCGAGGTCGGCCATTGCCACTGTTCTATTGCCACAATGTTTTGGGATGACCCTTTCGGGTTGTATCTTCAAGCTGGCAATGTAACACTCTCTTGTTGTTTTTTGATTTTCATATATTGTGACTATACTCCCGTCTTTGGCTGGGAATTTCATGGTTAGGTCGGGTGTGGACACTATAGTGCCGAGTGCGTTTAGCGAAGGCCTTCCAAGCAAAGCATTATAAGAGGTATCACCGTCAACCACCAAGTAACAGATTTTGATAACCTTGCTGCCAGGCTTTCCGGAACTGAGTTTCCAATTTGACGTAGCCTTTGACGTCAACTCTCTCCTCGGAGAATCCGACAATCTGTTTGGGGTATGGCTTGAGAAGATTCTCCAAGAAGCCTAACCGCTGGAAAGTCTTCCAGTATAAAATGTCAACCAAACTTTCCTTGTCAATCAGGGTCTTCATCACTGCAAAGTCAGATATTTCCACTGTGACCACCACTGGGTCATCCTGGCTAGGGTCGATCTGATGGAAGTCTTTTTTGGTGAGTGTTCGGCATGTTTCTCCTGGGTCTGCTCAAGATTGCATTTATTGATTGTACTGTTCTTAGGTGTTTCTTTTTTAACGATGAGGAGCTCTCTCTGCAGGCGAATCCTCCTGAAAAAATGGTGTTGATGACTCCACTCTGCGGGGGATCCCGACCACCTGTTCGGGGTTCTTTTCGCTCCTCAGTCTCGTCCTGGCTCTTCTCTTCTCCTCTTATTCCTGCCCTCGTCCCTTCCTCTCTGGGGATTTCTATGCCAAGCGTGGTCGGACTGGTTTTGGTAAACGTGTCAGTGGAGATGACCAGCTCGAATCAACTCTTCTATCTTGTTTTTCAAGGTCACACAATTTTTTGGGCGACGCCAGGAGGTTGGCGTTGAGCGCCTCTGCAAGTATGCGAGATCGGTCAGTGTTCAGAGGTGTATACTAGTCGAATCTCGGCTTATGCACCATGTTTCCAGCCCTATCGCTTGGACGTTGGAATCGAACCCTATCATTCTTGGGATCGTGTCCTAACCTCTTTGAGACTGTCTCTTCTCTCAACTGCCTACAGAATCTCGGCTTAGGTCAGTGTTCAGAGATGTATACCAGTCGAATCTCGGCTTATGCACCATGTTTCCAGCCCTATCGCTTGGATGTTGGAATCGTACCCTATCATTCTTGGGATCTTATCCTGACCTCTTCGGGACTGTCTCTTCTCTCAACTGCCTACGGAACTCCTGTAACTCCTCCAACTCCATGAACTTCACAACCCTCTTTCTTAGCTCCTCTGGGTTAGAGACCGGCTTCTTGCACAGGGTGTTCGAGAGTAATCTCGGCTTCAAGGCTGTCATGAGGTGGTGGAGAGCAACTTCCGGGCTCAAGTTTCTTATTCTCAACGTCATCCTTCTGAATCTTTCCATAAACGCGCGGAGGGGTTCTCCTTTCTCCTGACGGATATTCACCAGAGCTAGTGAGGTCAGCTGATGAGGTCGGCTAGTGGCGAACTGAGTCCCAAACATGGACGAAAGAGTATAAAAGTTGTCAATAGAGAATAGGGGTAACTTGGTGAACCAGCTCAGTGTTGGATCCTTCAGGGAGATGGGGAACACCTTGGACAAGACTGTGTCGTCTAATGTGAATAGACTAACTTGAGTGGTGAACATATCTAGATTTTCATCAGGGTTTGTCGGGCCATCATACATCTCGAGGGTTGGGTTTCTCCAGTTGGTCGGGAGGGGTGTCTTCATTATCTCTTCGGTGAAAGGGTGTCTGCGAACGAGTGGTCTGGGGTTCCCATACTGGTTTCCTACATTATGCTTAGACGAGGGGTAGCGAACTGAGACACTGGTATCTCCTTGTTCAACAGTCTTATCGCGTTCCTTCTCAGCTAGTTTCTTTCTTAGCTCGAGGTTTTCCTGCTTCATTCTTTCCATCTCTTGGGCATTTTTCTTCATCTCGTTCTTTTTTTTATTAGCGTCCCTAATTAGGATGTTAAAGTTCTTTTTTTTTTTTCAATTAAAGTCTCTAATTGGGACGCTCATGTTATTTTTTTTTTTCTATTAGCACGTCCCCATCTAGAAATATTTATTTTATTCTGTGTCTTTGTAGTGTTTGCTTTGTGTCCTCTTTGAGGACAATATATTAAAAATATTAAAATGTGTTTATATTTTCTTAAGGTGGGTTATGGAGATTCTAGTAGTGTCATATCTAACTTTGCCACTTAAGATCACTAGCTTCGACTTTTCTAGCGTGACCTTGCCTGCCCAAGCTTGAAGGATGTTATTGCATCGATTTTAGCCCCCTTGTGTTTGTTTTTGGCTTACTCTAAATCTTTAGTTTCTTCTAGTTATTTATGTGAGGTTAAATAATTCTTTTATGTTAAAAACAATTTTTTTTTGTTATAATTTAAAGAGTGATAATTTGGATTATTAGAAGTGATGAAATATTTTTATTGGGGTGTAAACCTTCTAGAAATGGATTATGAATGAATATAAATCCACATATAAAAGAACTTTTGACAACATTCAAGTGAGTAAGAGTATAAATAATAAACCAAAAAGTGAAGAGAAAAACATTATACTTACATTAGTAAAAAAATGTATTTATAGAATTTTGGTTGTAAAAAATGTATTTATAGAATTTTGGCTTCCATAAATAGGTCTAAGTAACAAAGAATATATATCTATCACTTAGTTATACCTTTTACGATTCATTCAACTCAACAAATAGTTGAGTTGTTAAGTATTGAAATCAATTTTACTTATATGAGATATTCAGATAATACTACTTTTATGAGAACTTCGAGACGATTTAGGCTGATAAAAAATATATCCAAATAATGAAGTAGGTGATTTAGATGTTGAGAATGTATCTTACTAGAAAAAATCATATAGGGTAAAAACCCAACAAAAATAAAAGTTCATTATTCTTCAATAGATATGAGGAATGTAACCTATCATGAAAACTATCATGTTAAGATGATGATAGTCTAATCTTGTGAACAAACTTAAAAGTTAATCTAGATAAATATTTTATATAAATAGATGAGTTAGCCTTTGATATGAACAAACCTTCTAAGTTTTTGTATCACCATTCATTTGAAAATCATAAGTGAATTTCTTTTAAGTATATATTTTATTATATGTCCTTTAATATATTCTTACTTAATCATAGCAATACATGCAATATTGTCTTCATATATAATGTATACATTTTTCTTAAAGATAGACCACAAGTTTCTCATGTGGAACAAGAGATATCAACAAAACACATTAGCAACTTGACTAATGTAATGCTACATTTTTTTGGATGATTAGAAAATGGTGTTGTTATGATTTATTCCATAAATCATCATTAAATCGCAATATTTTATTACTTATGAAGAAATATCATATTTGCCATAGAGAGACCATTATGAAGATTTGACATATAAGGTAATATTATGTTAAATCTAATTTTGAAATATTTAACTAAAGTAAAACCGTATTTATAATATCAGTAAAAATATCAAAATACATGTTTTACTTCAATTCAATTCTTTCTTGTAGGTGATTAATTCTTTATTACCAATGAGTTTATAATAAATGCTATATCAGGTCAAGTATAGTTAGTAAGATACATTGCTGTTTCTATAACACTAAGATATTGCTGTTTCTATAACACTAAGATATGATATTTCAGAATAAAAAAAATTCTTCATCTTTCTCTTAGATTTGAAAGGATTTTTATCTACATCTAAAGAACTTACAACCACTAAATTATATAACGGATATGATGTACCTAGTACCTTTTAAGTATATTTGTCATATAAGTCTTTTGATATATAAAAATACCTTTATTAAAATACTTCATTTGTAATTCCAAACAAAACTTAAATATCATCAATTTCAACAATTTCAAGGTTATGTTTAAATAAAATAATTAATCATGTTACTGATATCTTATGAAATTCAGATTGGAAATTTATTATTACTCCAAGTTAATTTTTTGACAAAAAAATAAATTTAAATTGGTTCCACATTTTATTTTCATTGAAAATTATAACTATGCTGATATAGAATTTCAAATAATTTTAACTTCTTAGATTATAACTAAATTCCTTTTTTTAAACATACTTATTATAAATTCGAGAATATCAATTAAAATACTTTCAAAAGTAATATATTTAATAAAAATATGATATAAAAGACATTATTTATCAATGAGTATGACTTGCATAATTAGCGAGTAAATATTATATTAATAGATTTTCATAAGAAATTGAAAGTAAATAATGGAACATATCTGGAAATGAGTGCATATATATATATATATATATATATATATATATATATATATATATATTCTGTAGTCAAGAAAAAAATGAAGTAATTAATGTATTCTTACAGTATATTAAAAAGAGAGTAGTGGTGGCATTATTTATAGAAAGACAATTTTTTTACTCTTCATATGTTTTTTTATTTTATATTTCTCATACTTATTCATTAAAAAATGTCTTAATGTTTTTTTCTCGCCATTTTATTTCCATTAAATTTATTTATTTATTCTCTTTCTATTATTTTTACTCAAATTAAAAATAACACGTAAGTGATGGCAGACAACTAGTGAAAGAAATAATTAATATTGTTAGTTCATTGATAACAAGTTTATAATAAATGCTATATCAGGTTAAGTATAGTTAGCAAGATACATTAATGTTTTTACACTAAGATATGATACTTCAGAACCAAAAAGTTTTTCATCTTTCTCTTTGGATTTGAAAGGATTTTTATCTATATCTAAAGAAATTACAACCATTAAAATACATAACGGATATGATTTACCTATATATAGTACCTTTTAAGCATATCTGTCATATAAGTCTTTTGATATATAAAAATACCTTTATTAAAATACTTAATTTGTAATCCCAAACAAAACTTAATATCATCATTTTCACAATTTCAAGGTTATGTTTAAATAAAATAATTAATCATATTACTGATATCTTATGAAATTCAGATTGGAAATTTATTATTACTCCAAGTTAATTTTTTGACAAATAAATAAATTTAAATTGGTTCCACATTTTATTTTCATTGAAAATTATAACTATTCTGATATAGAATTTCAAATAATTTTAACTTCTTAGATTATAACTAAATTCCTTTTTTTAAACATACTTATTAGAAATTCAAGAATTAATATCAATTAAAATACTTTCAAAAGTAATATATTTGATAAAAATATATGATATAAAAGATATTATTTATCAATGAGTATGACTTGCATAATTAGCGAGTAAATATTATATGAATAGATTTTCATAAGAAATTGAAAGTAAATAATGGAACATATCTGAAAATGAGTGTATATATATATATATATATTCCTTGTAGTTAAGAAACAAAAAATGAAGTAACTAATTTATTTCTTACATTATATTAAAAAGAGTAGTGGTGGCATCATTTATATTGAAAGACAATTTTTTTACTCTTCATATATTTTTTTCATTTTTTGTTTCTCGTACTCATTCAAAAATTTATTAATGTTTTTCTCGCCATTTTCTTTCCATTAAATTTATTTATTTATTCTCTTTCCATTATTTTTACTCAAATTAAAAATAAAACGTAAGTGATGACAACTAGTGAAAGATATAATTAATAATATTATTGTTAGTTCATTGATAACAAGTTTACACACCCTTCAAAGGTTGCATTGAAGTAGGTAGCATTCATATCTAGAAAAGATACTGAGATGGATACAATGAACTTATTTATTCAACAAACTGCATACCCAAACATACCAAAGTTCATCCAAATATGTCTTTTCCGTAGAAGAGGTTGCCAAATGTATCATCAAAACAACAAGTTTTATCATCACTTTGCGTGGAATCCCCTCCAACACAAAATGTGACTTCATTTGGCATGCCACATTTGCTAAACTGGTTAACATAATCTGCAAAACTCAGTGGTTCATCGAAGTCCCATAAACCAAACCATAAGCCATCATCCACCAGAGTGTCTGGCCACGTGGATGAGAAACCCTCATGCACGGAAGGAACGTTATTGTATTGGTTATCTATTGTTGGGAGCATCAAACCAATTTCTTGCAGCTTATTATTTTGTGTCTCAAACGATTTTGTTTCGTTTAAGGTATCCTTGTGGCACATGATGCTTCTGAAATCAAACTTCCTAGGTTGTTGTTCCTTCTGTGGCCTTTGCAGCTTATTGTGTTTGGATTTCTCCCTCTTCCCGAAGTGGGTTCTCCAGTAGTTCTTGATCTCGTTATCTGTTCTACCTGGCAAGTACTTTGCTATTGTAGACCACCTATGTTAATTTGAAGTTCCCATTAAAATAATAACAAGTTTGAGTAACTGAGAAAAAGGAGAGAGAAAAGGGAATATATATTTATATATATATGGTGTCTGTTAATTACTTGTTACCCAAAATTGCATGTAGTTCCATTATGGTTCCTTCTTCCAAAGGTGTTAATTGACCTTTCTTCAGACCAGGCTTCAAATAATTTACCCATCTTAACCTGCAGCTTTTGCCGCTCCTATTTAATCCTGAAATCCAATTCAATTAAACATAAATTAGCAAGGAAGAACACAAAGAAAAAGTACAAGAGAAGTAATGATTTTTTACACAATCTTTTACTCATATATATGGCAACAATATGCATAGACCTATACATCACAAAGACTCAGTTTACATCATACAACCTATCATGATCCCATATATATGAATACAGAAAAGTGAGTTGAACCTTTACTGTTATATTCATCTCCTTGTTTTTCACTATTATTTGTGCACACCCTTATTAATGTAGGAGCAGTGTAATTCATGATATATGTAATGAAAGTGTAAGTTACGTATATACCTGTAAACTTGGCCACTGAACTCCACCTACCTTCCCCATACAAGCTAACATATTCACATAGCAACTTGTCCTCGTCACCAGTCCAAGGGCCTTTCCTCCACCCTTTGTCTGCTGATAGGCAACCCATCATAGCTACCATGATTTCACTTTAACCTATTCCACACAATCCTACACATACATCTGCGGTTTCTATTACACATATATGCTTCATTTATACCGTATTATAGTGGGCTATCTTAATAATTATCATTCAGAACTTTGAAATTAATTTTTACTGTGTACTTTATTGTGATGTCAGCTATATATCCACGCTTGTTCGAGTCTTGGACATGTTGTTCACAGTTTGATTATGATCCCAGTGAGAATGGGGCAAGTGGAGCAATGAAATCTTAGGCACCCCGTACAGAATATAATAATTAAGTACAAGTGTTTCAGCTAGCTAAAGTAGAATATGGTTCATCATATGCACAACATAATCTTCAATCAAGACAAAACAAATGAAATAAAAATAGCCTGGAGTGCGATGTGTTCCCTCGAAAGTGGCTTTTGATCCAATGCTACTCTGATAGGTGTATGATTGATTACATGTTAATCCTTATTTCAGGTTCTAGATTACATGTAGATTGATTACCAGTAGTATTTGTTTTTAGGGCATGGTTTATTTTTGGTTTTTTATTTCCAACCTTGGTTGTCTGCTTTAACATTGTTCAATGAAGCTAACCATAATTTTGAGCATAGGATTCCAATTAAGGCATAATGGGGAACATAACTTTGTCAAAGGGCGAGTCACTTAGGCAACACGTGGCCTCATTACTTTATTTAGTAGCATATTTGTTTAGTTCCTTAATGCAGATGATAATGAAAGGAGTTTTGCCCGTAATAGGTAGTGATAGCAACTGAAACCATTGAAAAATGTAAAGGTGTTGGCGAAAAGTCACAAGGAAACTTCAAGACCTTCTAAAGTTTCTTGGGTTATGTTATGGGATGCTAGATTTGATAGTGCAGAAAAGATAATGGAAAGATTAGTGAATCTTGTTTGCTTAAGATCGATTTTAGCATTTTTTAAGACCATATTAGTGGCGTTTACGTGCACGTGTTATGCAAGAAAAGATTACGATCTTCTAACCAAAATCTAATTTGGAGTCTTGATGCAATCTGACTTCAATGTTTTACCCATACAAGTGTTTGGCTCAGTTTATTCAGTCATTTTTTATTCTGTAGGATGGACATGAGAAATTATTATACTCGGAGCTAAAAAATGACATTATCTTTCAATGAAATCATATAAAATTTAAAACTATCCTTAAACAATTTAATTATAAATTAATTTTAATAATTTTTTTATGATCTTTGATATCTTTATTAAAATGTTATAAAAATTCGCGTTACATCTTCACTACGAAAATACATATAAATGAATAAAATACTTGCAATATTTTTAATAATAAAAATTCGCGTTACATCATCACTACGAAAATACATATAAATAAATAAAATACTTGCAATGTTTTTAATCGGTATACGAAGACTTCAAATATGTAGAAAGAGAAAATAAAATAAAATAGAAAACGTTTCATGATCTTCTCCTCTATATAACTAGAACAACATGTCTAGAAGTTTAATCATCCCTTCTTCCAAATTATAATATAACTCTATATAATATAACATCAATTTATATGACCTATTTTTGTATCATTTCTACTATGAACAATTTCTTTATATGTAAAAAAAATTGCAACAATAATTTCTTAATAAAAATTATGTATTTCTCTAGTTAAAATTCTTGTTATGTCTGTTGAGTTAAAAATGAGTATTTAAATCAGTTAGACATAGATTATAGATTTACACATAGATTTGTAATAAAAAAAAAGAGAGAATTGATAGAATGTGCTATAAAAATGACTGTGATATTTGGAAGAGGCAAGTGATATGGTACCCAAAATTTCCTCTCTAATTCAATTTGTTCTTTCTCTGAATTTATGTATTCTTGTTACCCTTCTTGACATCTTTCTTATATTCCCCAATTACTCGTTTCACTGGAGATGTATTCTGAGAATTTGGATACAATTATTTCGTGTACTTTTGTTTGATTTTTTTCAATTCCAAAACAGAACCATAATATTGTCACCATTTGCCGCATAATTGATTCAAGAAAATCGTTGTCTCTGTTTTGTTGTTGTTCTTTTCTTTTTCTCAGTTGTTCCTCTATTGGTTGTTTCAACAGAGAAAAAACCTGATATGGAGTTTTCTTGAAGAATGAGGTAAAGCATTGCCATAGTAGGCTCTTTACGGTAAGTTATTCGCTGAAAGAGGGAATTATCCAAAATGTATTAACACATCAAAACTTCTCATCTTCTTTTCTGTCTTTTATATTTTTTTTTATCTTCGGATTTGTATATATGTATTTAGTACCTCTTTATTATTTTTTTATGGTGATAAAATAATAATAGGTAGGATGTAGTTTTCATAAGGACTCAACATCTTAATTCGTTGTTTTTTATTTTGAATCAGTTTTGATTGAAACATAGAAGTTGGAATTAGATATACTAAAAACATTTTTAAAATTTGATAATTGGAATTGAAGTACACATAATATAATAACTACAAGAAAATTAACGTATAATGTCAGTTAAAAGTCAACACTGACAACCAAAAGTCAACATTATATTAAATTTACATTATATATATATATATATATATATATATATATATATATATATATATATATATATATATATATATATATATATATATATATATATATATATGTATAATGGACTCTAAAATAATTAGAACTAACTTACTAAGGTTGAAAGGTAACCTATAGCGTCTTATTAACTTTTAAATTTATTTTTAATTAGAAGTAATTTTATACTTTTTTAACTTTTTTTTAAATTAACCTTTTTACATTTGTTAAATTACTTTAATAATATTATATTTTGACTAACATTATTATTGAGAAACTAATATAATGTTATCTTGTAATGAACCGTAATGTGTATATCACATATAAATTATTATTTATATTCATGTTGATCTATGATAAAAATCATTAATATTTAACACTTGAATATATTCTCCAATATCAATCCTACTAAAATTTAATAAAATATTTTTTAAAACATAGGCATCAAATAATTAATATTCTAAGAAAAGAAAAAAAAATAATAAAATGTAAAAGAACAAAGCAAACTCTATAGATACGAAATATTTTATGAAGATTTCCCTTTTCCAAGCCTCCACAAATGTCTCTTAAAGGAGATCTTTGCTCCTTATCCAATTTCATGCTTCCTAAGTTTTCAAAAAAAAAAAAAAAAAAAAAATCTTTTTATTTCTCACAAAATTATAGATAGGGAATTTTGCAGTTATTCTTTGTCCTCTCCCGAGATGAAAATCGTCGTTCTATTCGGTCACGAACTCTTATGTAAACTCCAATAGCGCTACAAATTTGATTCACATAACCTTGTCATTGGTCTCTTGTTGGGCCTGACAGACAGATAGTGTAATGAAATAAATAATGTTTGATGAAAAATAGGATTTTATATACGATATATAAATCATAAGTTTAAATTTAAGATTTGAGTTTAATAAACCTCTCCTTTAAAATATAGTAATATGATATAAATTTTGAAATTATCATTCTTGAATAAATAAAAATATTTGTATATTAACAACTAAATAAAATATTAATTAAAATGTGAATTTTATAAAATTTTTGTATTAAATAAAAGTTAAAAAAATTAAATATAATGTAACATGCTAGAATCAACCAAAATTAAATTAAGATGTGATAAAAGAATTATTGCCATGATGCTTAGTGTCTATTTGGAATTTAAAACATAACAGGACAATTCCTCATTAGAAAGGAGCATAGACAATTTACTTTTCCTACCACCATGCACTAATTATGGACAATCACATCGGACGAATAATTACTTTCAAGAACTTAAATTTCATAAATCCGTTGTCATTGATGACTATAAGCTTTTAACGTCAGAATAATATACGTGGATTGTGCCAAATCAAACCTTTCAGAGGTATGTGATTAGCTCTTAAAACTAAAATCCTAAGGCGCAATTTATCTAATATATCCATTCCCAAAATTAATTGAAGTACGTAGTTATCAAGCTCTTAAATGGATTTCAAAAAAAATATAATAGTCAGTGATGCTTTAACTTTGACAAAACATATTCTTTTTGAGATATGGATGTCATAAAAAAAAAACATGCTTGAGTTAAAAAATCAAGGTAGAATGAGATTATTGTAAAGTTTCTAATAAGAATATAAAGGATCATAGTGGGAGAGATGAAAATTGATCATTAGAGATAGAAGAAAAATGAATTGAAAAATTTTTCTCTAACAGTAAAGAATAAAAATAATGAAAATATTTTAGAGATACTCCAATCCTTATACAAAGATTGTATGTCATACTAATTCACATAATATGCATTAAACGTTTTCAGAATAACTCTATCGAGTATAAAATTACAAAGAAGCTTACATAACCCCACAAACCAAATACATCTATCATAAAAAATGTATCTATATTTATCAAACAATTAGATAATACTTTCAAACATAATGAATGATGTATACAAAGATTACATAATTCCTTTAATCCAATACTGTTGAGTTTTTGTTTTTGCTTTCACCTTCGGTAATGTCTTTCCATATCTACTAGGCATTTCATTTCTTTTATCAACACAAACCGCACAAATCAAAATACAAGAATACAGCCATTTGTCCTATCCCTTTGCCTCCCAGCTATAGCATGAATTGAAGAATATGATATTATGAAATAAAGAAGAGATTAGCAATACTTTAAAATAAAACTTTGATACCCCTAAAAGATTGTTAAAATATAAAGTTAATAATGAAATTATAAAATAATAAAATGTATAACTCATACAAAATTTATAAGAATTAAAATAAAACACAAAATGATAAAATGGTGTATAAAATAAATTCAATATTGTAACAAAGTTCTGATCCTTCTTTTAAAAGAAATGTTTTCTACTACTTATTATTACGGTTGTATTGAGAAGAATCGTCCTTATTGTGTTGGTTTTCTTTTAGCATTTTGGGTCTCTTTTACTTTAAATATTCTCTTTCAATAATAAAAGCTTTGGTATTGTTTTAGAAATAGATTTCTTAAGTTTATCATAAGTTTTAACTCCTCCGGTATGAAATCCATTACTTTCTGTGCTATTGTTCATATGGTTTGGATGATTTGGCATATACACAACTCTATTAGATCTTATTACATTAAAGAAGTGATAGCTTTTATATGATCCTTAGTTAAAAAAGAAAGTAATACGAACATAAGTGATTTCTTGATCAAGTTCTTCAACATTCCTATCACTTCTATGGTTGTTCCGATTTTTTTTTTTTTTTTAAGTT
>Ga0209700_104869_pt1 | contig 23509 bp, 5 predicted proteins | sample SiratroredBW_FD_187528 | JGI IMG/M metagenome (GOLD analysis project Ga0209700, IMG submission 187528) | Root nodule microbial communities of legume samples collected from California, USA - Siratro red BW (SPAdes) (version 2) | ecosystem: Host-associated > Plants > Roots > Nodule | place: USA...
GTTAATGAATTTGGAATAAAGTATGAAAGTTTGTGATTGAATGTTAAACTTAGTTTTATTTGACTTAAGAATTCATATTTGCATTTGTAAATCTAATCACTTCAATTCTTTTCACTCTTATAAGCTAAAAACATTATTTTGTTAGCTTACCCTTGCTTTTCTTGTTGTTTTGTGAACTGCGATGATTGTATTATGTACATGAGCAGGTGCAGATGCAGGTTTAGGAGCACCTTAAAGATAATATACTCTTAAATCGATCTCCTTTTGTCTTGTATGTATGTTTTTGTTGTATTAAAGACTCTATGACCTTGAGATGGTTTTCCTTTTGTCATGAGAATAGTTATACATAACTCTAACTCTAATGTATCTGAACACTTTTTTAGTACCTTGAATCTTAAATGAATGTTAATACTTGGTAACAGACCAAAGTTATAGAATTTTTGGGCTGTTACAATAAAATATGTGATATTCAATAAAGAGTATCACTTATATTTCTTTTTATTATTAAGCAAAAGAAATAAAATAAGTTTTTTCTCCAGAATCAATTAACACTTGATGAAGAAAAAAAAAACGAGTAAGAGGTTCATATACATCATACTTAGTTACGTTACAAGATAATATATTTTGAATTATAAACTGATGGATATTTAAGTGTGAGTCAAAGTTTTATATTGGGTAGGAATGAGAAAGTTGAACAACGTATAAAAAAGAAGATAATATATTTTGAATTACAAACTGATGGATATTTAAGTGTGAGTCAAAGTTTTATATTGGGTAGGAATGAGAAAGTTGAGCAACATATAAAAAAGAAGATATGCAAACCTAATGTCTTAAGGTTTTGGGTTGAAGGTGGTGTTATTCCCTTATGTGATTTGGTTCAGTTATCATTTTTGTGAGATCTCCCCCCGTATTTCCCCCTCGAATTCTCCAACACAAACTTATCGTAATTTATTTTGTAATCCTTAAATCCATTACTATAAAAAGACAACGAAAAAGAAATACTTTTAAACTATGTTTCTATAATTATAATAAACAAAAATGATATTTGTTTATTTTAATTTTAAATCAAAATAATCTAAAGACATCTTTATTATAGAATGATACATAAGGTTTAAGATCATAAACCTTAATTAGAGTGTTAAATATAAATTAAAACCTTCTAAATATATTTTTGGAACATATTTTGAAATGACATAAGAACTCAAACTTTTGGTAATCCACAACTTCTTATGTAACATTGGAAAGTGTAAAGAAACTTTTGGTTTCGGGGCAATCCTAACGCTCTTAAATGCATTTTTACTTTGGGGATATGCTTTTTCCATATCCAAATGGAAAGCGACTTTGTCTTGAAAGCATGTGGATGATTTGCGTTTACCATCTTCTTTAGAATGACACAGTCGCAAATATTAATGGTGGAACCCAGTAGGTAGTAGCTCCTAGCTAGCACTTAAGTCACATGTCATCATGTCCTGCATACCATAACATACTGCTACCATTCATCATGTCAAGTAGCATTCTATTTACTCCAACCATTTCTCTGTTTATGAGCCTTCTCATACAATTAAAAAAAGGAAACCTATGTCCTTCACAGACATCTACACAAATCTTGGATTCATTTTTCAACCGTTTTTTCTTTGCTGAAATTTTAATTCTTTAACAGATTAAATGAGTTAATCAAAAGTAATATGATATTTTTTTCATAAATCTTTTTATTTTAATTGGAGAAATAAAAATAAAATTCTCACCTCTCCATGAGATTTTTTTCACGTGCTGGAAATCGTCGTTGCAAACATTGTAGTCGGAAAATGATATACTTTTTTTAGAGTTAAATCAAACACAAAAACCATATTTTTAGAATCCTAAAAAGCTATCAAATTTTCTTCTACTAAATACTTTTCAGAATATTAAACTTTTATTATTCAATTATATATAATTTATATAAAGCTATTTGATTATTATTATTTTATTAGATATATTTTTTTTTAAATCTCGGACCAGTCCACCAATTTACAATTATACAAACCCAACTAGACAAAACAAAGCGTCTGGCTTCACATTTTTTTAACATACATCTCCTTTCAACATTCCAAATCTTTCCTGTTTCAAAATTTTCTTTTTTGAAACAACTGTGAAATGAAAGAACTTTACACTATAGTTACAACTAATTTACAATATATATATATATATATATATATATATATATATATATATATATATATATATATATATAATCCATACTAAACAAAACAAATAATACTTACTAAACGTGGTAAGTATAGAAATCTATAATAATAGTTACATCACAAACATGTCAATAATAGTTAGAAAAAGTCTCTTATTATATACTCTTATACAAGCTCTCTAAGATGCGAGATGTCAGAAAATATAACTATAAATACTTTTTGTACCTTTATCCAAATCGTCGTAATTCAAACAAAACATTGTGTCATGATTGTATTTGATGACAAATCGTGTTTCACAACATGCCGAGACAGAGGGACGCCATTTATGTATGGTTTATGATTAAAGTTAGTTAAGGTTTTTGAGGGTTGATCAGGTAAGCTTGGTTTGATCAATAATTACACAATTGGTGAGTAGTAGTGATAAGTTCAAGGATGATGGTTATTGTTTCACCGGAAAGCTTTAGCCTTGATGGCAAAGAAGATGGTCCTAGCATAAGAGCTTACGCGTGAAAATAAATTTAATGTACTTTGTTAGGTTAAACTTGTTGCATTATGACATATTTAATTCTTATGATTAAGATACGATAAAGTCTAAGACCATACATTCAATTTTTCACAGATTATCTTTAGTCAAATTTTATTTAATTTTAGATAGTTATTGACTGTCTTGTATAAACGTCACTTTTTAAAAATATTAAACTATAACTATATTTAAAACACTAATTCATCATTTACATTATTAATTTAACATAAAGTTAACGGTTGTATCCACTTGAAAAATTAAAATACCGAATATTAAATGTAGGAAATTAAGAAAATAAACCGAGACAGTACATACCATTAAATCTAAACTATGAAATCAAGTCTTCTCATGCTACACACTTGGGACAATATCTAAACAAATCAAAATTTATTTTGTATCTTGTGAATCAGCATTTTGTTAGAGCATCATGGTCCTTTGAAGATGAATAGATGAACCTTTCTTGTTTCTTGACAAAACTTTTCCCTTCAAGCTCCTTTCTTGACTAAATCGACTAATCAAAAGCGATAAAAACTATTCAATTCACTGCAACTAGGTGCAATTGGATGGAGATGTTCTACCTAGGTGTTGTTTTGCGAATACCAAAGACTAAACACGAAATGCCTCTTAGCATACAAACAGGAAGGAACATACCAGTAAATGTCTGAACAACATATTTAAGAAAATAACCAGATATATGCATCCACACCCTTAAATCCTTGCATGGTGTAGTTAATGCAGCTATATGGCCATCACTAATCAGTAATTGCAGCTATAAATTATTTAGTTCAAAAGAAAACCTAAGCAACAAATTAACAAGCAGGAAAACAGGCCTATTTCCCTTTCCCCACAAAGTTTCTCACCTTGCCACAGCCCTTAACTGGAGACTTATCTTTGCTATCAACCAATAACATCCCTTTCTTTTCCACCTTTTTCCCTTCCATTTGCTTGGCTTGCGTTTTATTTGCTTTCTTTTCTAAGCAATACTTGTCTGCTTCTGCATCGTATTCCTCTTCAGCATCTCGCTGGAAATCCGCAAAGGCATGATTAATCCCAAGATGACTCGGCCCAGAAGACGCATCAGAAGCCATAGAATCATCACTCTCATCATCATCATTTTGTGGACTAGTTTCGATACCTTCCTCGTCGTTGTCGCTATCATCGCTATGTCCACCATCATCCATGGGGGACCCAATATACATGGTCCATCCAGATTCACTGCTGTGACATTCCTCTCCAGCGAAAGGCTCCATCCTGAGGGTGTGAAGAGGGAGAAGAAGAACGGGAAATGGTAAAGCAAAGAAAGGGTATGTGTGTGTGTATCTCTTAAATAGGAGATTAAAAAGAACAAGTAGTATCCGTTTATGGACACCTGAAAACACCAGCAGTTGAGTTATTCACAAGAGACATGGTATGTGATGATGTGTTATGTATGTATAAAGGTCTGAAACGAAATGTGCAGAATCTCTTAAATGACCATAGGGATATGTCTTCACCACACAACACCACCTGGAAGTGCATCTAAAGACCCATTAATTCTCTGACTTACCCAGCACCAGACAGGTAGAAGCTGTCAATGAAAGTGAAATTAGCCTTCAGAGAGCATAAATACCAGAGTTTTCTTGAATTTGAAAGGACATAGGGGTTGTTCACTCAGTCATTGGGTTCCATAAGAGAAGATGCAATCATCATTATTTCTCTGCATAGTTCATTAAATATGAAAGATGGGTTTAAATGCATAATAGGTGGCACAGGCTACAAAACTGGAGAGAATATAAGACCCTTTGTTTATGAGGCATTCTTCATTACCTGATTCAGCTTCCCAACCTTTTATTCCCTTGTCCTCTCCTCATAAACAACAACACTTCCACAAAAAATGGCAAAATTCAACTTCAGTTCCACAGAACCTCTCTGCTTCAAAATTCTTCTGCTTCTTTCGCCTGTCGGGGAGTGGTCAACTTATTATCATCCTTTGTTTTGTTTTCTTATGGGTATAAGGATTTTAATTTTGAAAATTTGTGAGCTTTTATGATAATATGTATCGAGGAAATTGCTTTATCATGCGACAAGTTTGTGATGACTAGATTGTTATGTTGGGTGTAGGATTGCATGGTGGGATTGAGATGGTCAATCCTTGTTGCTGTTACGAGAAACCACATGCTCCACGTTTTTCCTTCTTCTGCAAACGCTGCCCCACCCACACCCTAATCATATCTCCAAAGCTACCAGAACGGAAAATAAAATAATAATTTTGCTGGTTACGGACACAGGTGTCATTGCCCTTTTCCATTCACACATTTGAATCTCAACATAGAGCTATACAAACACATATCAAATGAAAATAACCATCACGTGAGATTTTTTTTGTTAAAAAATATTACTAACTTTGTCATAAAAGCATTTTCTAATAACAAAAACATAAAGTGTCTACCAGCACATTTCAATTCTATTTTGACAACTCTAATAAAAAAACATTTTTTTTCAAAAGCACCGTTAAATTATCTATAGAGTGTGGGAGATAAAGAAATAATTTTCTGCCTTTATTTTAGTCGTGGTGCTTTTCCTTCTAGTTTTGAAACATTTGTTCTTAATACAACAATACTGTTATCTGTTGAACAGGAAAGTAGCCTCACTAACTAGAAACATATATAGCATTTTGACCGTTTTAAAAACATACAAAAATTACATATTAAAAAAATTAACAAGATATGTTATGATAAATTTAATTAATATTAAAAAAAATTAACCAAATTCATCGTAATAATGCGAAAGAATATGTAAAATGTATATCTGGTCACGTTGCCAAAATTCCTAACACTTTAAATTAAGTTATATTATTATAATATACAATCAAAGTTAAAAACTATTTAATGGTTACATACTTATTTTCAATAAAGCTGTACATTTTTTTTTTCATTTTCAATCATTTAAATAAAATATTCCCACCGTAAAATAATGTCCTGGTTTAAGAAAAATTCTTTATTTTATTTTCTCCTCCAGAACATAAAATTAGCGCCACTGGTCAATAAAAAGGAATCTACTCAAAAGTTATAAGTATATAAAAGTACATATTAGAATGCAATAACGAAAGATGCTTTTGAAAATCGAATTTTCTCTTCAATAAGTATAGTGAGTTAATTTAATCCAGCAACTGACTATTTTAAAAATACTTATAAGTACTTTGAGTAATTAAAAAAAGAAGTGAGTTTAAAAATAAATAAAATGATTGATATCAAAAAGTTTCTATATACTTGAATATTAACATAATTTTATTAACTCTCATTTTATCTTCCATTCAGACAAAATGAATTTGACTTGAAATTGCTGTGAAAAGAACAGGTAGGCTAATTACTATGCATGCATATGAATGCTTGGGAAGTTAATATATATTCATGTTTTGGAACCCTAAAGTGGTTGGCTTGGACCACTACCACTTTAGGATACACTTAAGGCCTTCCCCACCTTAAATATGCAATTCTTATGCTTCAATGCCTAAAATTAATTGCCCCACTTTTTATTCCATACCTTCACCTCTGTCCTGCACATTTGCTTCTTTTCAATCTACACAATCTTTCAACTTCTTTTTCAGTGTTTTTTTTTTTTTCAACTTTGGGTTTTTAAGTTAGCCTCTCTGTGGCCATAGTTCTAAAAGACATTTCTATTTCTGAGTTTTTTTTAAAAAAAAAGTTTAGACAACAAGAATTATGTTTTTATTATTTCCCATAATTTAAAACAAAACAAAGCAAAATAATATTTTCTTATAATATTTTCTTAGAATCTGACAATCCTAATCACATCACCCAACCAAACAATTAATGCACTGTTAACAACTAATCTGATCAGAAGAGGCATTCCTAATTAATTGAACATGTAGAAATCATTTATATTTTTGTATTAGGAAAAAGAAAGGGCAATAATGGGCTAAAGTAAAGGAAAAACTTACTCAAACTCTCTACACATGATCTAATAAAGTTGGTGTACCGAACAAACACCTACTAGCATGTGAGATGGGTTCGAAACAAATATTAAAAAACGCATAAATTTTAGAGAAATTATAAATGTTAAAAATAAAGATCTAAATAATTAAAATTTAAATTTATATACTTAAACTAAATATTGGAATTTTAACTTTTATGTTTTAAAAGCTTTGTATAGTCATACAAAATTTTAGTAGAAATTAGTTGTTAAGATACACGTAGTCTTTTTAAAAAAAGTATAATTATTAAAACATAATGTTAAAAATCCCACATCAATTAGAGATGATACTTTATTTTATAAGTTGTTTTTATAAGATTGAATTAGATTTAAAATTCACTTCTAATATAGTATAAGAGTCTATCCTAACAAGGTTCCTATCGAATTATCTATTATCAGATCGTTATCGAAATATTCTTACATATACGTTTTACACTCACATTACAAATCAATTTTGTAAGATTAAGTTATGATTAAAGTTTACTTCCAATAGATAATAATTAAGTTTGACAAAAATATTATTGATAAAATGGAATAAAAAAAAACTCAATACTTTATGTAATTATTCTTGTGTATATTTGTGTCGTGAAGTGAATATATGCAAGACCAGGTGGATTGTTTTCGAATTCATGAAGAATGAAAAGTGAAGATGGTACAAAGAGTGAAATGTTTTATTTTTTTTTAATTTGTTGATGTAAATTTTTGTAAAATGTGTTTAAAAATTTAATTTATTATATTTTACTGTGGGATCATGTACAAAAAATAAGAATGATAAAAAAAGTTAATCGATGACCCAATAGGTTGATTTGCTAAAAATAATTCAAAAGAAAAAAAACTATGAGAATTAATATATATATATATATATATATATATATATAAATATTGTTTTATTGTAAAATATATATCATAAAACCATTACATGATAAAATTGAAACATGGTTGGAGAGAAATTTGATAATGTTACATTCAACAAAGAATCTTAAAAACAGTAGACCGTAATCTCTGAGTTGAACGTCTATCACTGTTTAAACGGAAGGAAACTTCTTTATCTAAAACTACTACAAGAAAAAAAAGCTATTTAGAGACCACTATTTAGTTACTAAATAAAATGATTATTAATTGTGACCAAAATAGTCACAATTAAATTTTGGTCGCTAAATAACTACAAAATAAAAATAATAATTAAATTTAGTGATTAATTAAGTCAAATAATTGGTATCTAACATTAAATACCAAAGTTTTAGTGACCTATATCATTAGATTTTAAATTGGTATATAATTAAGTTAGAGATACCAATTAATTTAGAATCTAACAACATATGTCACTAAAACTTTAATATCTAATGTTACATACCAATTATTTTACTTAATTGGTCAATAAATTTAATTATTACTTTTATTTTGTAATTATTTAGCAATCAAAATCTAATTGTGACTATTTTCACCATAATTAATAACCATTTCATTTGATAGCTAAAAATTGATCTCTAAATAATCTTTTGACATAAAGGTAGAGAAATTACATACAATATCTCTAACTATTTTCTATAAATTATTTTATAAAAATAATATATTTTTTATAAACTAAGTTAAACTTATACAGGTTAAAATATTTTCATTAAAGCTAATAAAAATATTAAAAAATGAAATATAAAATAATTTTCATATTTAATTCATTAGAAAAAAATGTATATGGCCTGATTTGGCGTTGATTTTAATGTATTTTTCATATTTATCTCACTGTTGAACTTCTGAGGATTAATGTCGAAATAAAAACTTAATTCTCTTAATCTATTTAATAAAGCTATAAATAAATACAAAAATGAATTTGACAGATAAAAATATTTTAAATACACGAAATGATAAATTATTTCCATTAAGTGGTTATCTTATATTAAGGATATAAAAGGAAAATATTCATGTCACAAAATTACAATTATTGAGAAATTGAATTCTAAGATGTGTTCAGTCCAAGAATATACTCCCAAAAATTTCATTAGAAATGTTATTCAAAAGACTATTTAAAATATATTAGGTTCTTTTTTTAACATTTTTTAGAAATATTTTCAAATTTTGAAATAATTAAAATAAAATAATCATATTAAAAATCTTTTCGCATTCAAACGGGAGTACAACTTTGACACTATCACCACTAAAATAGAAATTAAGCAAATAAACATGTAACTACATCATACTTTCCTTTAAGTGAATAATACATTAGAATGTTTAAAAAAAAAAAAACATACATTAGAATATTACATTCTCACGTTAATATTTATCGAAATAGGTTATATCAAGCAACTTTAAGTATCATAATTTTTAAGATAGACTGTATATTATTATAAATATTTATATATTTCTTTAAAATCTAACATTTTAATAAAACTTTTCGATTAATTTTGGTTTTCACTGTGTTAAATAAATAAGAATGATATAGTATGTTTACTGTAGTAAGACTTTTATTTTTTTCAATTCATGAAAGTTAAACTTTTCACATTATCATATATAATTTCATAAAACAATATTGGTGAAAATTATTTCTTTGTGGTAGACGGGTAAAAATTATTTCTAAAACGCTTTACTTTTCAAAATAATAAAATTAAACATGTTAAGCAGACATTGTCAGCCAGTGTTAGAAAATGTTGTTGAACAATATAAATTCAAACATTAAATCAGATATGTCAGAGAGTGTTTTTGTTAGTCGTTTAAACTCAATTCGTTAACATCGAGTATATCAGCCTCGTACACATTTTGTGTCAGCGATTCTTTTTGTTTGTTGTTTAAAATATTTTAACTGTGAGAACTTCAATAATGAAGTTGAGAATTTCACGTGAAGATAAACAAAATAAATAATATATTAAAAAATTTCATAAATTTATTGTTTTATAATTTTAAGTTGAAAATTATGTTAAATTTTTTATGCGAAAATTGACTCATAATTCACTATATCTAAATATTTTTAATTGCATATTCATATTTTCTTATGAACACTGGAAGAACTCAACATTTACTATTTTTATTATATTTGATTGTTTGTATATATTTCTTTTAAACATTTCACTTACGTTTGAATTGAACTAGGAAGAACATTAATTGCTTCAAAAATACATTTTTTACAACATTTATTCAACAATAATAAGAATTGAGAATTATTTTAGTTGGTATTATCTTAAGATATTATATTATATTTACCCTGGTATAAAAAAAACAATATACAAAATTTATGTTTAATAAAGATGATTGTTAAAAAGAGTAAATGGTTAAAATTCTAACATTTGTTTAATATGTAAATTATAATATTAACTATATAATAAAGTATTCTATTTTACAAACTCCACCACCTTCTAATATTTTTATTTTTATTTATTTTTTTACGTTTTCTCTTCTATAATTCTAATATAATTTATCATGTTTTCTGTAATCACAAGTCACAATTAAAAAGACAACAAAATATTGATCAGTCTTAAATTGATTATATTTTTTTTGTTTTAAAGTAAGTTTTTATTTCCTTAAATCTCTAATAATCTTTTTTTCCTATATTTGTATGTGTGAGTTGTAAGACTTGCATGTGAGATCTGAGTTAATTAAATCAATCTCTAATACTCTAAGTTTGTAGCTACTGATATGTTTTTTATTTTTTATTTTTTGAATCAATTTATTTGGGAGCAAGTTAAGATTTTCTTATAACTTTGATTAACCTTTAGTTTCTTTTCTTTATTGGAATTGCGTTAATGAGAGCTAATATATTTATTTCATTTTAGTTGTGTTTGATATTTTGGTATGAGTTAAGAAAATGAAAACATGTTATAGTGATAATAGATTGAAATTAAAATTTGTATTGTTGATTATAGAGTTTGATTGGAATATATGATTATATTATTTTGGTTGTGACATGGATGCAGATTAGTCCTGAATTTAAGGTATTTAGTTCGAAACTATATTAATAAGATATTGACTTTTTGAAGTAGAATTTAATTAAGTTAAAAAGTGCTTTAAGTTATAAATTAAATAACATTTAGGTTTCTAGTTATGAACTTGGATTTTGAGTAACTAATTAAAGTTTAAGACAATATTTTTGAGTTAGAAATTCACTATTGATATTATGAACTATAAAAAAAAAAGTATATGATGGTATTTATTTCTTCTTGGAAATGATTTCGGATTTATTTTATGCATTGTACAAATTGTCCAAATTTTATGATATTCTATGATTGTATAATGAGAAATTTTAAAACGATATAGTATTAAGTAAAAAATTTATTGAAGTAATAAGATGCCTCAACTCTAATAATAATATAAAAAAATATACTAATATATCAAATCTTGAAAATTTAAATTAAAAATATATTAAAATTTTTCTAGTATAAGCAAGTAACCACCTTATCCTAAGAAATTACATTTAGTTCTTAATAATGATATTTATGTCAAATTATGTTTTAAAAACATTAAGATATGTTTAATATAAATATTTTAGAAGCCATATAGTGTGATAAATTATGTTAATTATTAACTTTTTTTTTTATCGTATATAGAAATGATTCAATAATTATTGATTATATTCGCGTGAATGATTTTATTAAAAAAAAGTATATTATGGTGATGTGGGTTATTATGATAGTACCTATATTAATGATATGAAATACATCAAGATGCCTTTTTTAATTATGTCGGTAGGTATAATGTTTTGGGAATCAATGTAAGGTAATAAAAATTAGTGAATGTCGATATATATTAAGTTGAGTTATATATTTGGAACGTTAAAAACACATATTCTAACATAAATTAGATTATAAAAAAAAATATCTTATATCAAACTTAAATTTGTAACATACTTTTAATTTTAATTAAAAACATTTTTATTAACTTTAATCCTGACATATCAGTATTGCGGAGTAATGACTTCATTCAATGAACTGATTTTGTTGAACCCGGTGAAAAACATGAAGAACAAAAAGCTCATGGTAAAATATAAGCCATTTGCTTTTGTAAATATGTGGCATCCAGCTGTAAAATGTCCTCATGAATCCTATGCATTGATTAGAATTTAGAACCATGAAGAACATCTGCCATTCACTTATTGGGTATGGGTTTTCAGTAAAAAAAAAAGGTTAGATACATTTTTATTTTTCTATTAATTTTAATTAAAAATAAAACCTCATGTCAACTATTCGTATAGTAAATATTTTACAATAAATGTATGTAAACATTTTCAAAATAAAATGCTTAAAATAATTAAGAAATGTTTTTCTTATAAAATATAACATTTTTTCCAACTATATTTTATTTTTAAATGCACGGTAAATTGAAACGCAAGGACCTAGTTTGATATAATTTTGTAAAAAAATAAAAATAAAAATTAGACAGAGTCTGCAAAGCAAAGTTTAAGTTTATGAATAATGTAAATTTTACATTTAACCTTTGAAACAATTCATAACGCTGTCAAATTATAAAATTAACAAGCAAATGCTATTAATATATTAGAACATATAGTTTACATACAACTCCTCGTATATATTCATATCCATGTTACATTTCCATTAGATAATATAATACACACCACCTAAACAAAATCACATTATTATATATAAACATCTAGAAGAAATTACAATGGAATAGTGAATTAACCATTCATTTAAACATATAATCACGAACAATACAAATTTAATTTCACATCAAATCTATTAAAAACCACTCATTTTATCTACGCAACATATATAATGGCTCGATAACTAGGATTCCAGTAATGATTTGTATAGATAAAAACACCTAATGAACGGATTTCATGAAAAGATAATTATGCTCACGTGCGAGCAGATCAAAACGTGATGAACCCATGTTTAGAGGCTGATACAATGAATTCAATTTTATGTTTTTTAGTCATGACTTTGGAATAGGCAAAACTTGGTAAATTTGTTTAATTTTTTTAATTTGTATAATATAAGCAATGAAAAGAAAATTCAGGTCAAAGCTTAAATCTAATAAATTTATGAGGAGTCCAAAAGTGCGGCTACTGAGGAGTGGTTAGATTTTCTGCCCTTTAAAAATCACAGATTAATTATTCGTTCTCTTTGCGTCAAACGTCCATCATTTGACGCATGCATGCACCAAATACACCAAATTAATGTTTATGGAATAAACAAAATCTCTCTCTATATATATATTAAACTACAAAATATAATACTCTGTGAGGAGTTTTAATATTTCTGAGTATTTAACATGCATATTTGCACGTGGTAAGTATTTTGTCTACAATTAAAATTACAATAAAATAATTATATATATTATAATTAAAAATCATGTAAACCAATATTTTAAATAAATATAAATCATGTTTTTAATTTATTAAATAATTTAAACTCAAATATATAAGATTATTTTTAAATTGAAATAAATAAGCTATTAAATAATTAAATATATAAATAAAGAGAGATTGATGGTAGTTTGGGATAATTGATTTACAAGGTACTATCTTAATTTCATCTCTACGAAGAAAATACAATATTAAAAACATTTAATTTAAAACGTAAAGCATAAGTTTCAAAATACTTAAATTTATAAGATGTCGGAATAGATTTTAAGTCTAATAATAATAAAAAATATTTGTTTACTAATGATTTAAATAAAAAATGTTAAAAATATTATTGTGAAAGTATCATTATTACATGTTATTATGCAAATCTTTCATAAATAAATATATACTATATCTCAAGTTTAAATATAATTATTTCACTAAATTGATTTATTAGGTAATTAATTCTAATTTATGTGATTTTTAATACATTCTCTCACATCTAGATATAAAGGAATTAAATACTTGAGAGTCTATCTATTGACACAATGAATCCTTTTGATAAGATGTGTTCAAACTTATCTCATATTTACCAAATCAGTTTAGATGATAAAGATTACTTCAATTAATCCTATTTCCTAAAACTTATCTCAAATTTTTAGTATAATTAACAAAACTGTATTGAAAATTACAAATGTAAAACTGTATTAAAAAATAACCACCTTTATATAAACTAATTTGATTGATTGAATACACAATAGTTCGAAAAGTGGATCGATCTTATCAGCAAATTCACCTACTCCACAAAAGTAATAAGATAATCCCTTTACACCACCATTTATATTAAACTTAACCATTTCAACCAATAGATCATGTTCATATAATAAAACCGTTCCTCTCCAACTTCTCTTTCTCTTTCTGCTACGAATACAAAGTCTACAATACAAAGTCTACTGGAGAAGGCACAATCCTTGTTACTGCAGAAGGATATACGAATCCTAAAAGAACCATCATATTAAGCCAAAGAAAACAACATTCAAACTGAAAATGAGTCAAAACCAGCCTCAAGGTACGTGTTAGCCAACATGACATTTCTCTTGAGATCAGCTAATTTGAACTTGTGCACTGTTTCCTAATACATTGTTCTATAAAAACTTTGGTTTAGTTTGGACTTCTGCTGTAGCAAATGAGTCAAATGAGTCAAAGGACACTGCACCAGGTCCTTATCAAGTTCCACCACCTCCACCTGTAATAATTCTCGAGGACAAGGTTGAAGAAACTAAATTCAAGGGTGATGGCTTCTGGAGAGGATGGTAATTAACATCCACCATTTATATATTCTTAATTTCTCTTACAACCTGTAGTTACCTGTTTGATAATTTAACACTGACATTTGACTCAATTATCAGTGCTAATTTTTACACAAAACTATAGTGCATAAAGTTAGAGTGATCCCTTTTCTCCACCAGTTACATGTTACACATAAATGATATACACTGTTAGTAACTTCTGGAACAAAGTTAAACAGTTGCAGTATTGGATATTTCAATGATCATAAATCTAAATTATTCTAGTTAACTATTTTTGGTCAGATAATAACCTTGTGATAACTATTTGCAATATAAAATATGTGAATGTTATTTTATAAAAAATACAGAAAAATATAAATATATATTAAAAACTATAGAGGATGTAACATGATTAATACAATTGTCTTAAATTTAATTATTTCATTTGAATATATATTGGTTATATTTATTTACTTTAATTTACCAATTATGTTAAAAATTGTGTAACTAGTGTATATTTATTTTATTTTATTTGTTTGCAGTTGTGCTGGAATGTGTTGCTACTGTTGTTTGGATATTTGCTTCTGAGAGGTGGTTTAATGTAAGTTTGCTAAAAACATATATAGTAGTGGATACATTATATTTCTGAATAAAAGTATATGCTTGTTGCGTGTATTAATATTACAGGGTTTCAATCTCTATAAATTTTATGTGCATGTATAATATAGTTTTTCTATTTGTATATTCTATATATCTTATTGTAATTTAAAACTTGTAGTTTATTGTATAATTAAGTTTTTTTTATTTATGTTTTCTATATTTCTAAAACTTAGTGATTGATGTGATTAAGTTTTTATTTATTTGTTATTTTTTATTTATTTCATTATAATAAATAAAAACATACAAATTAGAAATAATTTAATACACAATACAATACAATACGTATTTTTACTCAATTTTGTGCATATGTGTAAAAAAACTTATGCAGAAAAAATTGTTACTTCTCTTTTATAAATATTTATCTTGTTTTTCACGCTCTTTCTTCACTATTTCTTGGAATACTACATTTATTTTTCATATTATTTTTTTTATTTTGTTTGTTAATGTTAACAAAGACAAAAAGAAAATAATGAAATACACACATTTGTATTTATTGATTTGAAATAATTTACGAGCGCGAAAATATAAGGAAGGTGGTCATCTTTACAATATATACAAATAAAGGATAAGAAAGATGAATTTTTAAAGTTAGACATGTACACGGTGCTGTCTTCTTTTTTTTATTTTTCAAACTTATATTTTATAATTTATTTTTCTTTACTTATTTCATTAGTACGAAAAGATGATTTTTTTCTTTAATTTTCTTTTGTTAGGATTTTCACAAATTGAGAGTGGAAATGAGTTTTTTTTATTGACGTTTTAATTAACATGTAACTTTTTATGATTTGATTTTTCCTTGTTGTTGTCTAAAATAATTGTAAGAAATGAAACATGATAAGTTTATTACAGTACTCTGTATCTGTTGAGGTAAAACAAAGGTGAATGGTTATGTTTGTATATTTCTTTAATCATGAAAAAAATGTTTCTAATAATACTTAATTAGAATTAAATTACTAAATATAATATATATAATTTTAACAATTAATAATAATTTTGATGACTTTAATATTAATTAATAGCATTCATTTATTATATAATTTTTAAATTAATAGTTAAAAATAAATGTTAAACAAAAAAATATTACTTTAATTATGTTACAAATAGTTATCATATTGTTTTGAAAATTTCACAATTAAATAATTTAGTTTATTAAAATATTTCAAAAAATTTGTACTAAAGGAGTCCATACAAGAATGAAAATCAATTAAATTAATCATTCATAATTTTAAAAATTTATCATAAATTTGATATTTCAATCGAAAAAATAATTAAAAAAGTTATATTTATTATTATTTTTCTTTAATTCCAGTATTAATATTTTCAAAGTTTTATCTATTTTCTTCTTTTTTTAAAAAAAATTATAATTAGAGCAAAATTTCTAACGGGTCCTACACATTTTTTTCTTCCTTCCCTCAAAGTTGCTATGGTCGAAGAAAATCTTGCTAAGTGTTGGTTTTTGTTTAAAATAATTATCTATTTTTTATGGACTATCAAAGTGTTATTCATCTTTGTAAGAATCCAATTTTACATTTTAGGTCTGAACATATTAATATGAAATATCATTAAATATATGATGTTTTGAGCACAAAATTATTGGAGTTGGATAAAGATCATACTAGTGATTATACACAAAGGCTAAAACTTGAAGCTTGTTGTGAGATCATTGAATTGATAATCACCTTTACCTAGTTAAAGTGAAAGATATATTGAGTTGGACTCTTAATTACATGTTTGAAAAAATTAAATTTGTCAAAGTTCATTTTATCTTACTTAAGTCAAGCAGAGAATGTATTATAAGTTAATAACGAATTTATTTTTCACGGTTTTAAAAAAGAGAGAAAGAAAGTAAAAATAAATTTGCATATTCACCAAGTAATTTTAGTAAAATTATAATTATTGTTTTATTTACGAAATGGATTAACAATTCGATAAAGATTTGAGACATATTGATATTTGTCTTGACCATTGAAATCATGAATTAGAAATCTTCTACTCAAGAAATTAATTTTGCAAAATTATTTTGTGTTAGGTTTTTATTTCTTTATTCTTCAAATGTAAAAGTTTTAGGTTGAAAAAAATTTCCTACTTGTTTACGCATTTAATATAATTATCTAGTATGTATATTAATAACGAAGTTTAACTGACTAACTTAGTGGGTTTTTACATACATTGAAAAGGTTTTTCCTTTAAAGTATTAATATCTCATTATAATCTCATTATTGATTGTTGCTTCTTGTATATTATTGCACAAGTAGAGGAATTTATTTAAGTTGGATATCCTAATTTATTTTGTTGTATTTTTTCTTATTTGGAGGCACATGAATAATTTACAATGTTTTGAGGGAAAACATTATCATTCTTGAGTTATTTAAGAAGTGAAATAAATACTCTTTTAACTTGAAAAGAACAATTAAATATCATTTTTTAGTTATTTAAGAAGTCCATTATTTAAGTGTTAAATACTTAAAGGTTCATGTTTTACTTAATTATTTAACTTTTTTTATAAAAAAAGTTCACCACAGTTTTAACCAAAATCATTATATCTTATAAAATGAGATATATCTTGATATATACAATTGATGTTAGATTATGAGTTATATTTTTATTCCTAATTTGAGCGTTTCAATATTTGAAAGTACTTTCACGCATCTGGATAAGGATTTTTCCCAATTCAAATTATGGTTAGACACTAACAACGTAGAAGTATAATTTTTCTTTCAAAAATCAGATTCCAATCCCAACCTTCTTTCCTCCAACTATATTGATGATTATACGTTGAGAAAACATGTTATTGTAGAGTAGAATATAAAATATTTCTTGCACTTATCTAATCATAATAATAAATTAGCATGTATGTATTAAATTAATTCACTTTTTCAATATTTATCTTAGAAGTTACACTAATAGTTATTTTTAATTAATTAATAATAAAACTTTTTTTTCCTAACAATAAAATTATTAAACTCCTATAGTTTATTCTTATAATTTTAATACTTATAGTTGACTTGAGTAAACTTTTAAAGTTGTATTTTGACTCGAGCAAGACTGTGATAGATTAGATCTCTGACGGAATTTGTAATAAAAATTAATTTTTGTTGTGAATTTCATTAATATAAACAGTTTTTTTTCTATAAAATGCACACAGACTAAATTAGTATCTTATATAAAAAGGAAAATAGTTTTTATAGATTTGAAGAAATTTTAAAACAATCATCTCTAATTATGCTGATTAGAATAAGCTGTAATAAAATAGTTAGATCGCACAATCAATCTAAAGTTATTGATTAAAACGAAAAATTATCATTATTAAAAAAACAAATATTATTAAACAATTTGGTTATATGTGGAAAACTTTCAATTCACCAAGAGCCACAGCTCATCTTGCAATGGAATGATCCAAAGCAATCCCGGGTCACTATATATATATATATATATATATATATATATATATATATATATATATATATCACAATAAAGACTTTATATTATACAATTTAATTGTAACAATAATTCTTCAACACAAGCAGAATTTAATTATTGTCAGTGATTTAATGATTGTTTAAGAATCAAAATGATTCGTTAAAAAATAATGCAATCTCATAAAAGATAAAAATTATATTTCCTTTATATACTATATTTTATTATTTTTTTAATTCACACCAGACTTAAATCTTTTCTTATTTAAAGCTTTTTCATGTAAAATAATAAAAAAACAAACAAATAAAAAAAAGACGTTAATTCGACTGTTTTACTCGAAAAACATCTTTTTATTTTTTATTTCCTTTAATAGTAATTTTTATTTTTATTTTTTTTAATAAAATTTTTTATTCTTTAATTTTTGAAATAATGTTTTATTGTTTTTTTACGTTGAAATAACACTTATTCTTTTGTTGACTTTTTTATTTCACTAATACCTCTTTATTTTTTATTTCTTTTAATAGACCTCTTTATTCTTTAATTTTTAAAATAACACTATTTTATTTTGTTTTATTTTTATTTTTTTAAAGTACATTAATTATTATTATTATTATTATTTTTGTTTTATTTTTTTTAATTTTTTTTATGATTTTGTGATTGTATTTTGTTATAATAATTTATTGGTTGTATTTTTGTATTAAAATTGATATTGGAAGAAATATTATAATAAATTACAAAATTGTTATTTGAATTAAAAATTGTATTTTTCATTTGTTAAAAATATATCTAAATAATTAATAGCAAAAATAAAATAAAATTGTTGAAGTATTTTTGTAAATAAATATTAATTAAATGATTTAAAAATTTTAAATAAAATTTAATTTATTTGTGAATTGCTTTTAAATGTTATGTTTATTACTTAAAAATTGTTAATTATTAAAATGATCCAATACATGTTGAACATAAAGAGAAAAATGAATGACAATTATATATTCACTAAATAGTTTAGTTAATGGTACACCACTCACGAAATACTTTGTGTGAAATGAAATATAAATTTTATCTTTATCAAAACTCAAATTTTATCTTTATCAAAAAAATCAATTACATCTTTATCGAAAATCAAATTTTATCTTTATAAAAAACTAAATGATATCTTTAATAAAATATTGAATTTTATCTCTATTAAAAACCAAATTCTATCTTTATCAAAAATCAAAATTTATCTTTATCAAAAATCAAACTTTTTCTTTATCAAAATTTTATTTGATTTTAGCCATTAATTATTTAGATATTCTTTTAAATAAACTAAAAATGCAAATTTTAACAATTTTATAATTTATTAAAACTTTTTCTTCTAATATCGATTTTAATATAAAAATACAATCACAAAATTATTATAATTTATTTTAATATAATTTATTATGCCAAATTTAAATTTATTATAAAATATGAAAAAATAATTTATTATTTTTTCTATTGTAATTAATTAGTTAAAAAAACCTATAAATACTTCATTTTATTTTCTTTGTACTTTTTTTTAAGTTTTAATTTAATTATTTTTATATTATTTTTTATCTTAATTCTAATAAACTAATAATCATAATTTTTAATAATTATTACCGAGAAAAGAGTAATATTACAGAAAATAAAAGAGTGTTATTTCAAAAATTAAAGAATAAAAAGTATTATTGAAGGAAATAAAAAATAAAAAGTAATATTAGATACACTTGTTTAACAATCATATATTAGATACATTTCTTTATTTATTTTTTCTCATCATATCTGTAAATTTTCTCTTTACCAAGTTGTTTGATAGAAAGAAAATTTCATATTCTCAATAATTATAATTCATAAAAATAATTAAATTTTGTTTGGTTAATAAAATATACTAGGAGATAATGTAGTATTTTTTATTTTAATTTTTAATTTCTTAGTACATAAGAAACTAAACTAAATAAACTTACTTTTCCAACATAAAAAAATTAAAAACTTTTTCTCTACTAAAAAGTTTTCAAATAAGTGTAGACAAAATTTGTCTATCTAATATTAAAAAAAAAGAAATTTTAAGTCAAACTCAAACTTATAAAATTGATATATAAGATACGATTTACACTCATTTATAATAATTAAAAAATTATTTTAAAAATACTTTTAATTAATGTGAGATTTCAAATATATAACTTTTATTTAGATTTTTAACTCATGTATAAATTATATATTTAAAAATCATCTAATAAGAATATGATAACAGGTGACTGGATTAACTTATAAAATTGATTTTTAAAATAAAGTCCGTATTTAGTTATTATATATTGTTATATACTATATCTCCATTACAATCGGATCTTTACTGAATTTCTTAATTATAATTTTTTAATTTGATTTCGTAACTTTTAATCTTGAATTTGGATCATTCTTTTAAAAATTTTAATCTTGAATTTGGATCATTCTTTAAAAAAACGAGTTAATATAATTATTTAAATCGAATGAGGATGACATCTAAACAATAATATATATAGGATGGTAATATTTTAATATTTTTATTCATTTTTGATACTATTTAATATTAATATATTATTATTTTATTTATATATAATATTTTATTAACAAAATTCAGTATAAAATGAAAATATAATATTGAAATGTGAATACAGTATTTTTCTAATATATAATATAAACTATCATCAACAAGTGATGAGTAATTTATAAGCGATACACAATAAATATCTTGTGGTTGTATGAATCTGATAGAAGGTGTGAGAGATTTTGTAGAAATAAGATGGAAGGAGAACTCACTGGTTGTAAGTGGAAGGAAGAGGTTTGGCCAAATGAGTCGGGTGCTGTTCTCCAGCTACGATTACCAAAACGTTGCCTCCTTCATCAACTTCTGCTGCACCGTTTGGTTCCAATCTCCGCACGCTCATCTCACCCTCCGTTTCCGACTCAGGCCTTCGGCAACGTGAACACACCACCACAATCAACGCCAAACAAATCACTACAAAAACCGGTGCAAGACCACCGTACAGAAACGATGTCGAGGAGTTCCAGCTCCATTTATACCTCGCCGTCCCGTTGTTAACCGTCATCTCATTCATTTTACAACTCAATCTATCATCTGTTATCCTTCCAATGTAACTTTTCGTCTTCTCGAACATTTTACACTCACAAATAGAAACTGTTTTTTATTTATACTCAACCAACCTTCTAATAAGCTCTATATTTAACTTTTTTTTTCTTGTTATTGCTCTAGTAGTAATTAATGGTTTTTTTTTTTTTTTCTATAGGTGGTTAATGAGACCAATTATTTAGCTTCAATTGAGTTCCATTTATTTTTACATTCTTGAAAGACTATGTATGGATTATTATTTAAATGTATGGAAAAGAATCTTGATATAGTTTTTTATTTTGACAAAATTCGACTTTAGGGGGGAAATAAAGGTTAAGAAAATAAAAAAAAATAAGGATTAAATATCGATACTTTTCATTGTATTTGGAATTTGGATGATTTGGCTCACCATGAATCCTAGGGACGTTGATTTGCACATTGGATTGGATAAGTGTATCTATTTATTTCAATTTCTTAACATTGTCCATTGAAAATGGATTCATGGGAAATTCCAAAAGGAAGATTGTTTGTGTATATTTATAACTCAGTTTTATGTTAGGTAGATTTAATTATATTTTTCATCCTCTTACTATTATTATTTAATAAATTTTATTATTTGTGAATCTGATATGTTATTTTATATATCCACATATATCACGTAAAACAATGAGAAAGACATTGTTTTATTACATAAAAGTGATGTTAATAGGTCACTAAAATATGTGAAAAGAAAATATATCATAAAATACGTAAAAGCATCTTGAGTGATAAATTTTGCAAATTAATGATAGTTAAACGGTGTGAGATGTATAATTAAATTAAATATATCATATACTTAACATCTGATAAAATAAAGAGGTAGAAAAATGTATGTATAATAGTTTACATAATCTGAATATTGGAAGAAAGATATAAAAGAAAATGGTGTAATACAAAATAAAGAAAATAATAAGTAATAAAAGTCTGAAGAATTTTAACAGTAACTAATTTATAAATAAATTCTAATATGATTTGTCACTGATTAGTAAAATTATTTTACAGTAAAACTGGAAACTTGTTCTACTAAAACTCTTTACTGATGGACGAGCTATGTTCGTATCCTATTTGATTTGTGGTGAAATTAAGACTGAGAGAGAAAGTAAAGAGTGTTCGTTATATGATCTAGATGATTTCGACTCTGTCAATGAATCGTGGGTCTCAACTCAATATCATCTCAAACGTGATTGGGATGAAAAAGATGTTAGTGAAGATGATTAATCACATAATCATGAATAAAGTTAGTAAATATAAAAGAAATACAGTTATAAAAATAATTGCTTTTACTCTCTTGAGCTGTAGACGGATTCTCATCACTGCAATCACATCCTCAGGTAGTAGGCATCACCTCAGCATCTAAGCTCCCATAAAATTCTAAGGCAAAAACTTCCAGCACCCCATCACTTATTATCTGTACTCCATCATTTTCAAAAATTCTAAAAATACCCTTTAAATAAAAAAAAAATTGGAAAATGTTAGTCCGTTTCTGAAAATTTTTAAAAAAATATTTTTCTAAAGCTAACATGAGAACATTTTTGTATTTTGGCGTTCGTGATGCTTATTCGAAAGAGAGTAAGACTTTCCAAGAGGTTTTTTTACATGGTGAACGAACTATAACTCGTAAATCTTATTTATAAATTGGTTACTATACAGTTAAAAGGAAAGTCAATTCTTTTAATAGAACAATTCTTTTACTTAATAACTATAAAACGATTATATATTCTCGATATATTTAATTAAAATTTTATTTATCTTTAAATATTTAAATTTATATCATTATTTATCTTTTAAATTAGATCAAACAAAAAAGCCAATTAAAATCTTTTCAGTCAATTCTGAGATGTCCTAATTCTGTGAAATTATCGAATAAACAACTAGAGACTTAAAGTTCTTTTACCACTAATTTTGTTGCCCACCTACTTTCCATTCCGGAATGAACTTTGCTCAATGAAGACATGAAAAAAAGAAAAGAAAAGAATATATATATATATATATATATATATATATATATATATATATATATTATATATA
>Ga0209700_104870_pt1 | contig 23506 bp, 13 predicted proteins | sample SiratroredBW_FD_187528 | JGI IMG/M metagenome (GOLD analysis project Ga0209700, IMG submission 187528) | Root nodule microbial communities of legume samples collected from California, USA - Siratro red BW (SPAdes) (version 2) | ecosystem: Host-associated > Plants > Roots > Nodule | place: USA...
AAGAATGTCAATTGGTTTATCATTTTCCAATCCTATAATCTCCTTTAAGATATTTAATTCTGAAAATAAATCTAAGCCATCAAGATCCAATAAATTATCATGTTTCAAATATTTTTCAAGGTTTAAGCATTTTTCTTTCAAAAGTACACAATCCAATAACTTTAAATTTTTAATACTAAATAAAAAACCAAAAATATCTTCATATATTTTAAATTGTTCAAATCTATTTTGGAGTGTGTAATTGCTTTATCTACAATATATAAAAAATAATCAATTCTAAATGACCCTTGAGGTGATTTAATAACTTCATTCTCAATATTTTCATCAAATTGCTTTTTTTTTACGACTGGTTCTTTTTTCACGAAACTTAGGCTCTACATCCATTTCATAAGCAATTTCTTTGGCAGAAATAAATGCATTTTCAAATCCATTTTCTCTATATGTTTCAAAAAATGAAAGAAGACCTTTTAATTATTCAATGGCCATATTAATACACATATCTTTTGATTGTAAATTTTTACTAACTGAGTTAACTGCAAATAATATATCATACCAAATAGTCATGCCTAACAAAAATTCAAAATTTTCAAGTTCATAAGTTGTAAACACTTAGCTTCACTTTTTATTTTAGGATCATCATTAGTTTCAACTAGTTCAAATAAAACATCTCTTATTTGTGGAGCTTGAAATCTTACAGCTTTCACAGTTTCAACCCGACTTTCCCAACGTGTCTGTGACAATGATTTAAGAGTTAAGTTATGTATATGATTTTGTAAAATTTTACATCTTTTTGTAGAAGAAGAAAATAAAGTATAAATACGTTGTAACACTCCAAAGAAAGATGTAGCTTTAGGACAAGAGTTTTTCGTATCACACAATACTAAGTTTAAACTATGGCAACCACAAGGGGTATAAAATGCTCTAGGATTAATATCAAGAAATCTTTTTTGGACACCTTGGTGTTTTCCTTTCATATTTGACCCATTATCATATTCTTGTCCTCTAAGGTCATTAATATCAAGTCCAAGGATTTTGAGTTCATCTATAATAACATTAACAAGACAGTTTCCACTTGTATCATTTACTTTTAAAAATTCTAAAAATTACTCATTAACTTGTATTGGAGTGGATGAAATATCCACACATCGTAATACAAAAGACATTTGTTCTTGATGACTTATATCTGGGGTACAGTCAAGTATGATGGAATAATATTTTGCATTCATAATTTTTTTTATAATTTTTATTTCACTTGCTAACAAATTTATCAACTCATTTTGAATATTATGTCCAAGGCAATGATTATGAATTTTGTCATTTTTAATTCGATGAATATGTTCTTGCATAATTGGATCAAATTCTGCAATCATTTCTATCAAACTTAAAAAGTTTCCATTACTTTCTTGGTAGATCTTCTCATTTTTTTCACGCAAGGCTAAGTTATTTTTACCAAGGGTTTTAATAACAACAATAATTCTTAACAACACCTTTCTCCACTGTTCTTTATCTATATTTATTTGTTCTTGAACATGTTTATCTATTGTTTTATCTTTTGACAATCTCATTTCCAGATCAATCCATGCATTCATATTAATAATGTGTTCATCACTTATTTCATGGCTCTTTAATTTAGCACTAAGATTTCTCCAATCTCTACTACCTTCATTACCTAGTTTACTAGTACAACTAATAACATTAAACAATTTACAACAAAAAAAGAATACTCTATCTAAATCTGTAGAATAAATGAGCCATCTTCTTTCATGTTTCTCCCCTTTAGACAATTTTTGGATATAATATGATACAGAAAAGTGTCTTGAGTATTTATCTTTTGGAAAATCTATATCAGTTATCCTAATAGGGTCTTTTTCTACTAATAAGTCTCTTAATTTTGAATCAATATCTTTCCATTGACTTGGATCGTATATATTTTTAATATTAGAATCATTTTGTCTTACAATTTCATTCTCATTATCCTGAGTTTGTGAATTAGAATTACTATCATTAGTTTGAGAATCAAAATTATTATCTTGAGTTTGAGAATTAAAATTATTATCTTCGTTGACTACTTTATTATTGTCTTCGCCTAGATTTACATTGTTATTTTCACCTAAATTTATATTGTTATATTCTTCATTCAAAGAAGACTCACCTGTATTTTCTAATTCATTTTTTTGTTTATTTTTATAAATTTATCCATAGCCCCTTTCTGTGATTCAACAAAAAGTTCAACTCTTCTTTTTTTTTGAAGTTTTGAATAACCTGATTCAAATTTTCTAGTTGCCATATTTGTATATTTTTATATAAATTAAAAATTATAATATATATCACACTCAATATAAATAAATCCAAGTTAAAAAGATAAAACCTGATTGATTCTGTCCTTTGGTATGTCTTTAAATATAATTTGTAACTTCTAAATTCTCTTCCTTGAATCTGCACAAATTATTTTAAGATTAATGAAACAATAATGAAAAATAAAAAAAAATTGGGATCAATTGATCAATCTCATATTATTTTTACCTAATATTGATGCACTCAAAGGGAGCCAAAGTGAACACAAGCTCTTCCTCAATCAATCTACTATTCGAAGTCTCCAAGTAAAGACAAGTGCATAATATAGAATGATCAGATATGAAATGAAAGAAATTTGAAATTGAAAACAAGTTGAAATAATATTATAGAAGGAACAAAGAGATAGAGGAAGAAAATGAGATAAGTGAAGAAAGAAGGAGAGAAGTGGAATAGTCAGACAATGATAGGACATATAAAGAGATGAAATCAATCGTGGAATATAGGAAAGAGATAAATTAGAAAGTTTTGACATGAAGGGAAGAGATAAATTAGAAAGTTTTGATATGAAAGATTCCTTGATTGTTCAATTTTTTTTAAAATATTATTAATTTATTATAAGAAAATTTCAAGAATATTATTCATTAAATAGCATTTATAGTACCAATATAAATTTAAAGTCATTAAATAATATTTCTATCATCAATGTAAACTTAAAGTCAGTTAAAATATTTAAATTTTTAATTGAAAATTGTTAGTATAATTCTAAAATTAAATATTTTTTTTATAATAATATGTGAGTATTAAATTTTTTGAGGCCTTGAGGCCTAAAGCATATTAAATTTTTTTGAGGCCTTTATGACCTTGAGGCCTAAAGCATATTAATTTTTTTAGGCCTTAGAAACCTTGAGGCCTAAAGCAGTTGCTTTAGCTGCTTGGGCCTTGAGCCACCCCTGACCTAGAGTGGGGGTACAGTATATATATATATATATATATATATATATATATATATTTAGTTCTCTATTTTTGATCAAATACAATAGAAAAACAATGACATTATTTTCATTCTCATATCCTATGTTCATCTTTGTTTATCTCTTTATTTTTCATATTATGATGTTTTCCTTCTCTCCATATGTTTCAATCTTCCCACAATACACAATCAGAGACAATACAAAAGATTAAGATAAAAAGGAATCTGAAAAACCAATATAGAAAAAAAAGTAAAAAACAAATAATTCAATAAACAACTGAGAAAGCAGTGAAAGGAAAACCTAAGCTCAGTTTTGGCGACCGAGACTTCGGAAATCACACGCCATCACCATCTCTGTCCACGTTCTCATCATCTTGATTACACCATATTCACTACAAGAAAATAACAAAATTATTAAAAAAATGTCTCAATTAATAACCTAAGAGAAGAAGCATGGCCAAACTAATTCTAAAATGACACAACCGACATAATATGGATAAGCAAATTAAAAAATAAAAAATAAAACAAAGTTACCTTAAAAATAAAAATATTTGTGTCTCCTTCTCCTTGAGCGTGTGCTTCTTCGTCAAACAAGAGCAGAACTGAAAAATAGAGAACAAAGACTCCGACGACTCCTTCACTCACCTACTTGGCATCGTTCCATGCATTCCACCCTCTTCAGATCACATTCTTCCGAGTCCAGTTCCTAACAAACACATAACCATCTATGAACAGAAGAAAGTGGTGGGGGAATTTCAATTATCACTTCTAAGTATGTAACTTTTTAATCTAAAAGGGATTGTATAATTTCTTAGTATTTAATATACAAAATTTATTATATTAAACCAGTAAATATGTGCTAGGTATATCAAATATGTTTTTACATTCAGTTAAAAAAAATTTATACAATATTTATTAATTTAGTGAAGTATTTATTAAATGCAATAAAATTTTAATATACTAAATCTTTTAAGTATACCAAATTTGGTATAATTTAAATGAAAATTTTTAATTTTGCTAACTAAATTTAGTGTGTTCAATAAAATATATCAAATTAAGAATTGAACCATAAAAAGAAAGGTTAGTTTTAGAAAATAATAAATATAGATTAAAAGTGTTTTTACAACAAAGTCTTTGTCATACGTAATTGTACGATGATTTCTTATAGTAGTTTTAAAGGTTTTTATAAATGCCTTGAAAGATAGAAAGGACTACAATGTAATAATAACAACAAACATGTCAATTTATACCCATTTACTCCAAAACTATGTTATATTTAATTTTCCTTTCTAAAATGGAAAATATTCCATTAATATTAAAATATTACAAGTATTTAAGTGTCATTTTTTTAATTACAATAATTATTCATTATTATTTTATAATTTTCTCTTGAGATTAAGTATGAAATAAACTTAATTTTTCAAAACTACGCATACAAAACTCTAAACTATAAAACAATAATTAGTTGAAGAGTTACAAGCAAACTCTTAAAAGATATGAAAATACTATAATGTTTGCTTTAATCATGAGTATTACAAATATGAAAAATATACAACTATCTTTGTAACTCAAAATGTCTATAAAAAGATCTATTACAAAATACTTACGGAGCTAAACTTGATATATTCATTGATATTGTAGAATGTGTGTATAGCCTTTATTTTTTTAGTTATGCAACTTTTTCACTCTTTCTTACTTTGTTACTTCTCATGTTTCATATAGATGCTTTTGTTTATAGATGTTATAAAAAGAATAATTGTGACTTTAAATATTTTTGTTTATCCTTTGCATCCGAGTCTTTAGAAAATTCTTGCATCCGAGTCTTTAGAAAATTCTTGATTGATAAGTCTTATTGTTAAGTTCTTTTTGTTTGGTGAATGAAAACCTTTTTCTCTATGGCTATTTTTGTTTTTCTGACATCAACGTGATAAGCATCTAAACTCATAAAAAAGGCGTTCATGTGTTTAAATCTTCTTAAATAAGTGTGAAACTTCTTTCACATGGTAAGACGAGTTGCTTATAAAGGCATCTGATAGTTGCTTATAAGGCATCTGATATTTCCTCGTTATAGTGTGTTTTATGTGGTCAAGAGAGTCTTTGTTGAACAACTTGCTTTTAACATTTTGAGACTTCTTTTGAGACACATAAGACTTCATCTAAAGCTTTCATTTTGGGATCTTTGCTTTCATTCTAGCAAAGGTATTTTGCTTTTTCCTTCAGACAAAGTAAGTTTGTTAAATATATAAATCTTGATATATTTCTTTATCACCAAAACTTGGATGTCCTAGTAAAAAATAGATATTTAATGTCTGCGTTCAATGATGATTAAAACTAAAAATAACGTTGTGATATTTTTGTAAATAAATAAACAACATATAACGTCGGTTAAAGAAAAAATCAATTAAATTTCCACTTACGATTTAAAATTCAAAAATTTAAAACTTTAAAATTCAAAAATTTAAAACTTTAAAATGACGCTGAAGCACCACATTTTTGTAAATAAATTTTAAACAAGATTTCAAGTTGTAGATTTATTGTTGACGACATGAGTAAATCATTTATATCTTAACAATATATTCCTTTTTCTTTATAAAAAAGGAATAACGAAAATTATATTTATCTAGTTCCCATATACTTGTTCCCTTTTGAAATATCATAAGATTTTATTAATATATAATTGTTTAAAGGATATGTTCCTTTTATTATACCTTTTTTTCATAAAAGAATGTTTTTATTTTTAAATGCATATCCTTATTTTAGTTGTTTGAAAGTAAATATAAGATAAAATCATTAGATAGTTTCTAAACATGTGTAATGAGATTATATATGAGCGTAAACCAGATTTTTACATGCATAAGAGCTCTAATATATGTATATGAGAGCATAAGATATGTATATCATAGCAAAATATACGTGTATTAAAACATGTGATAGAAAAATATGTGTATTATAGTATATGTGATAGCAAAAATAAACGTATGTATCAAAGTGTTTTCTAACTTTGTTTATCAGAGTAAATTGAGAGATAAAATAAGATAAGATCATCAGATTAAAGTAAATATGAAATATAATAACAAAACAACTTACGTAAACATTGAGATAATAACAAGTATTTGTATAAATACGATTTGAGAGAAATATATCAAAGATGGAGAAAAGGAATATCAATAACATACAATAAATATGAAAAAAAAAAGAAAAGAAATTATTTTAAGAAAGATTGTAAGAGAGAGTTAAACAAGTTGAAGAATAAACAACATAATGGTAAATTTTGGATATTATAGAATATTCTACCATCATAAAAGAATATTCTATAATACTCTAAGTAGATGTTAGAAACATAAAAGGACATATGAAAGGTCACTTTCAAACATATTAGTTTTAACTATCTTTACATGTCACTTTTAAGATGATTTTAACTATCTTTACATGTCACTTTTAAGATGGTTTTAACTACCTTTACATGTCACTTTTAAAATGGTTTTAACTACCTTTACATGTTACTTTTAAATACATGATAACAACTACTTCACTTGTTCTTCTATATTGTCTTCAATGAAATTAAGGAGAGGAAAGGGTGCATGAAGAATTTCTACACATTGAAATGCCACTTTTAAAGCTCATTTCTTGTGTAACTACTTGCACATGTTACTTTTCAATGCATGCAAAAATTGTGACCACTTCACATTTCTTTTCCTTGAATTAAGTAACATCCCAAGTGCTTATCCATGTGCTCTCCATAATTCAAGGGTCATCCATGTGATAATCAATATTAAGAAATTAATTTTATATTAAATATATAATTAGTGAGACATAATTGTAATAACTAGCTTAATTAAGATTGGGTTCACACTAGATGTCATGACTGTGTTCATACTTTTACTACAATATTGTTCACTTTAGGCAACAATAAAAAGTGTAGCCTAAAGTAAAAAAAAATTGTGGACTAAATTTTAGGTTACTGTTTAGCTACGTTTTTCAAGTCGTGGAGTGTGCTCCGTGTGATTTCCTCTAAGGCCATGATTTTTTTTCAAAACTATTGCTTTAGACTAATACAATAGGCTATGGTTTTTTAAAAATTACAAAAAAAATGTATTTACCTAAAAAAATCCATATATTATTATTGTTATTACTATTAACAATTTATTAATTTTTATTTTATTATTATTATTATCATTATTATTAACACAATTTGCTGTAAGAGGGAATTGAACCTAAGTTCTATATTTTCAATGCATGCAAAAATTGTCACCACTTCCCATTTCTTTTCCTTGAATTAAGTAATTTGTCATGTGCATATCCCCTCTCTATAATTCAAGGGTCATCCATGTGATAATTAATATTAAGGAATTAATTTTATATTAAACATATAATTAGTGAGACATAATTGTAATAATTAGCTTAATTAAACTTGGGTCCACACTAGAGGTCATGATTGTGTTCATATTTAACATTTTTTTTTTACTTTAGTTACTGTTTTCAAGTTGTGGAATATGTTGTCGTGTATTTTCCTCTAAGGCCACGATTATTTTTTTCAAAACTGTTGCATTAAACTCGTACAATAGACTATGATTTTTTTAAAATAAAAAAAATATTTTCCTACAACAAAAATCCATATATTATTATTGTCATTTCCATTAACACTTTATTATTTTTTAATTTTATTATTATTATCATTAATATTAACACATTATGCTACAAGAGGGAATTGAGCCCAGGTTTTATAAATAGATATAAAACATATAACCACTACACTAGAAAAACTTTGTGTTCATATTATAATTATTATTATTGTGATTAATAATATTAATAATAAGGTTAATAATAATATAAATAATAATAATAATAATAATAATAATAATAATAATAATAAGAGTAATAGTAATAGTAATAATAACAATAATATAAATAATAATAATAAACCTAAGTGATTTAAATATTTTAATTATAAAATTAAGATAGTGTTTGGTAGCACTTTCTTGTTTGTTGGTTTATTAATAGTTATAAACTACATTAAAAAATCATAGTTTAAATTATCCATGTTTTATGACTCAAATTTTATAAGTTTAGATAACTTTTTTATTATTTTAGACTAGATTTTTTAAAATGGTCCATTCTCCTTTTAAAGGTTGTGCGCCAAAACTGTAGCTTAAACATTCATGACTCGAAAAAGGTGGCCTATAATAGTCCATAAGCCACATTTGTAAAAGTGTGACCTTTTTTACCTTTAGGCCACATTTATTTGTCTATGACCAACTTAAAAAGTCGTGGTTTAAACTATCCACGTTTTATAACTCGCACTAAGCTTATACCACATTTTTATTATTTTAAGTCACATTTTTTTGTTGTACTTTATTCTTTTTTTAAACACTATGCCACAAAATGTGGCTTAGACATCCACACTCCAAAAATTGTGGCCTGTTATGGTTCATAAGTAACATTTGCAAAAGTGTGGCCTTTTCTGTTTTTAGGACACACTTTTTGGTCTATGACCAACTTTAGTGTTGCTAAAGTGATAAATGGTGTAGTGTTTAGGCTTTCTTTTCTTGCATTCATATTGTTTTAAAGACAAAAAGACTCCTTGTAAATCTAGTCAAAACAAAAAAATAATGCCTCTAATTTTATCTACATCATGATTTATACTGCATAAGTGAGATGTATTTTCCTTATATAGATAAAAAGTGTATCTTCTTTCCTAATTTGTCATAAGTAAAAGATATGGAGCATCCTTAATGGTGAGGTTGGTTATTGTAGGAAGGTGGTGGTGTTGGTTCTATTTGAGTGTGAGATGTTGAGGATTGGTTTGCTGATAGTGTAGGTAATGAAAGTGCAAGTTGTAAAGTCGCAAAATGTTTTAGCTTCTTCTTGAAGGCCAAAAGTTGAAACACACTTTGGCACATCTAGTTAGTCAAAAAGGTCTTGATTTGAGTTATTTTCTCTAATTGACTCATATTGTAAACATGGCTTGGACCATGTTAAGAGTGTCAAACTGGAAGGTTAATATTGTAACAATTATGAGAATCAGAGAAAGAACTTGGCTACTTTCGGATTTTGGTGGTGCACCAACAAATGATGGTTCTAACAGATATGCATGAGATGCAACCTTTGTATTTACTTCAACTTTCATTTTTACAAGATCTTTGGCTTGAGTTTCTACTTCATAATTAGATTTTGCTTGCACATTTGTTATTGATTAGAGATAAGTTGTCCAATTTCATTTAGGAGATGACTTGACTTTATGTACATGTCAAACTAGTGGTACATACTAGTATCTATTTCAAATTTAGAAAAAATTTGGTGACTAATTTTTTCATTGATAATGACTTTAATTTTCTATCAATAATTGGATCACAAGAAATAAAATCTTGACAACTCTATCAATCATTTAACAACTTGCTTTGATCTCTATCTATATTTTTTTAGTGCTTTCTATGATCAATATCAATACAAATAACAACTGAATAAGAAAGTAAAAAAGAGCCAAATAAAATTATTCCAACTTGTTAGAAGGAAACATGGAACAGGAGACAACAAGTTTTTTAACGTGAAAATATTTCAATTTAAGAGTAAAATTCGTAGTCATCTAAACCATATAAACAAATTCATCGTGATCAATAATGTATACAACTCTAAAAAAATGCACAAAAAATCATAAAATTAACCAAAACAAACTAAATAATTATCATTACAAATAAGAAAGTGAAAAAAAACTTCAAAACTGAACTACATTGTAAACCATTTTTACTTCTCTATCTCCAATAAACAATCCAATTGTTGAAAATGAAGAATCACTCTTACTAAACTTTTGTTCAAAATGCAGTCTTTTAGGAAAGAATAAATTACTAGTTTTTGTACTATAGGATAAGCGGATCACTCCAACCAATACACAAATACATGTTATAGACAAGTTAGTCGATCGAACACCTCTCAATTGTGTGTCGACCGACCGAGTACCATTTGGTAAAATCAAAGGCAGCCACATGGTGATTGTTGACAGACATATTCAAATGGGTAAGTTGGGCCTTCAACCCAGTCATCTGAAGGCCCACCCTCAACAAACAACACTTTATCCTAATAAAACCCCTTCATTGCTCAAACTTTTGCTGACTTAAGTGTCAGAGTGCACACAGGACCCCCTCTCCCGGGATTGTGAGCACACGAATTATTTGATCAATTGAGAACAGACTAGCCAAGACGACCGAAAGAAGAGCGAAAGCTAGGATTTACGAAGGACAACCGTAAGTATTGTTATTGTTGGAGCTAATTGGTCTCTTGCAAAAACAGTTTATTCAAAAATCTGCTATATGATAAATATGCAAAAAAATCATAATAGTTTGTTATTCTCTTGTCTCTTGATTTCCATTCATGTTTTCAATAATAGTATCTCACGTATAATCTTAGTCATGCCCATCTCTCCTAAATAACTGTTATACAAATAAGTTTATATATTTGTGCATATTTTTCACAGAGAAAGAGAGAGAGTTAAAAAAATCTAACATCATAATTATATTTAAAAATTTATAACTGCGCTTGAAAAAGTATAAGATATTCAAACCCTGCACCAAGAAGCTGACACTTGCTTCAATTATGCAGTGAAAAGGAAGTTGTCAATATACATAAATACAGAGCAAGTGTATATATCAAATACACAATCTACATTGGATGAATACAGAGCAAGTCCAAAGTTCTTTGCATCATTTTACTTTTATTAGCAAGAAAGTTTATATTAGTATGGCTACAACGGGAACATAAACCCATTTACACATTGACCGGCCATATGTTTCAAAGGGCTTTAAGCACTGGTTTGAAATATGTGATTTGCTGTCCATTATGCTTAACGGTGTGAGATTTGTTTCATAGCAGAACAAGGTTTCTGTAGTATAACTTTTTTTGTCAGTTTGATGTCTTTGTGTTTTAAAGGACTGGTTCATAAAGCAGTCCACTACACCAATCAATGCTTATGGATTCCATAACAACGTAATGCATGAATTCCTTCTGCATCACACACATCCAAATGACCTAAACCATTACAACAAAAAAACTATTTAGACATAAATTTTTAGCTACCAAATAAAATGGTTGTTAACTGTGACGAACATAATTACTAAATTAGGTTTTGGCCGCTGAATAAATACAAAATAAAACTACTGATTGAATTTAGTGACCAATTAAGTCAAAATAATTGGTATCTAACATTAATTACCAAGGTGTTAGCCACTTATATCATTAGATTCTAAATTAGTCTCTAACTTAATTAGATACCAATTTAGAATCTAATGATATAAGTGACTAAGACTTTTTAGATACCAATTACTTTGACTTAATTGGTCACTAAATTCAATCATTACTTTTATTTTGTAGTTATTTGACAACCAAAACCTCATTTGCTGGTTATTTTGGTCACAATTAGCAACCATTTTATTTGACTGCTAAAATTGATGTCTAAATATTTTTTTGTTGTAATGAATAACCTCACTGATGAAATAACTTAAACCAAAGACATCATTCACAACCTAATCATTACAAAAAATTGTGTATGTGGTGGCATTTTTTTTTTGTATACAGCGTCGATTATGAATGTCGCTTTATCATGTGCGGCGTTTCCGAGAAATGTCATAGATCTGGGCGCCACAATATATAAAATGGCATTTTTGTCTGAAATTACGCCTTGTATAAAGTGGCGCTTTTTTTATGTAAATAATGTCAATTGAATTGTCGTAATTATTTTTATTGCCAACAACAATAAATGATACCTCTGAACGCCATTATGAACGTTTTAATACGACGCTTATTATGGCCATATTATAATTAATGGTGAATGATAATACGTTAGTTCTAAATGTCATAATTTTAGTACTGAATAAGAAAAATATGCAGTATTTTATAATTATATTTCCAGTTGTAATATATCTAGTAGTATTTAATAATTTATCAGATTTCATAATCATATACATACATATCCAATAGAAGAAAACTAAAATAACATAACTTTTGTAATAACAAAAGATCACATTAAAATATTTCATAGTGCAACATAACATAGTATATGTTCTAACAGAGCTCACAAAATATTATGTTCCAAGACACTATTACAACTTACTAAATTGTTCAAACCCATTTCCCTTACGAAATACAAAAAATAACATATATATTAATCTGTCTTGTTGCCTCCACTTGATCCTACAATGTGATTTGGGGATGAAGCACCACTTGCAGCATCTGATGCCTGAAATATTGAGAGCAAAGAAAATTAAATATAGCACTCATAATTAAAAAATCTCGCATGCACACATACAATCATATACATATTCATCCATGTCCCCTTTGCTGATCATTTTAAAAAACCAAAAAATCCTCACAATAATGGAATTGAACATTACGTACCCCTTAGACAATATAGCTAGCAACTGTTGTGGATTATAAGTGCATTCGCAGATTCACATTTTCTTTTGATTTTATTTTAAACTATTTGATACTGTGTAAGCTTTTGATCATCAACTTACACACATTTGCCTCTCCCAAAGCACAAAGAAAAAAAGATGAGTTATTTTACCCCAATGTTCGAAGCTTCATCATTGACATAGGTGCCATTTTTTCTCTTATGTGTGATCTTCCACATTTCAACTCTCCCAATATTCCTATCAGTCTCAATTTTCTATATGTTCCAACAAAGATTATATAAGAAAATTCAAAAGTTAATATATATATTGAAATTCGAATTTCAAAATTGAATGTAGAAATATACCAATTTATCCCTTCTTCTAGATAAAGACATAGCACCACCAGTGTGCAGGATAGTTTGCTTCTTCCTTATATCATTATTTCTATTACATAGAGTCTACAAAATGGAAATTAAAAGTAATTAGTGCAATACAAATTTAATCCAAGCAGACTTATCAAGAGTAAGTGTTTACCACTATGGAAGGCTTGAGTCGATAATGAACAAACACAACCCATTGTTCCATGTTAAGACCTTCTGGAACATTCTTAGTAAGGTCATTTCTGGTCAGTAGAGGATCACAAAATTCATTCCAAAGCTTGCATCTGTACTCCCTCCAAAGTTTTCCAATTTTGAACATAACATCTCTTTTAGCCAAATCTTCATTTAGCTTGAAACAGATCCGCGACTTCAAATAAAACACAATTTATTCCACATGTATTGACTAAAAATACAAGTATATGCAGACTAGGTGCTATGAGACATTATGTTAAAAAATTCTGGGGTATCATCTAAAATATCTAGTTCTACTCCCGATAAACCAAGAAGCACCTGATCAAATAAAACAAGAGTAAATTACACTGATACTGAAGTTCCATCAAATTTGACCCGATACTTCTTAATTTTTAATTTTTACACTGATTCCTCTTAATTGTTTGAAAAAGACGAAAATTGTACCAAAATTCTTTAATTATTTGAAAAATATAACAACGTATACCTTATAAGGGAGATAAATGTAAACATTTAAATTATGTTCAACCTCAAAAATTTATATGGTGTCAGTTTAATTTATTTACATGAAATCATTTTGTGTTAAAACATGACATGTGTTAGAACATGACATGTGTTGGGTTTAGCAGAATATAAGACTTATCAGAAAAGAGCTATGAACCTAAACTAAAACTTATGAGACTAATCACTAAGTTGAAATATATGAAGTTATAGACTCAGCTGAAAGAAACCAAGCTACAGACTGAACAGATGAAAGATGAAGAAGTAAAAGCAATATAAAGAAAAGCCATAATTAAAAAAAGAAGTAAATTAGAAACAATCAAACATAATTATATAATAAAAAAAGAACTAGCAAAATTCATCTCTTAAATATTCTAATTTTGCATTCAGTTTTCACACAAATCGTTAACCTACAACAAGAGCTTATTTTTGTAAAGCATAATGTTAACAGATTTTCAGCAAGTGTACTGAGTCCTCAAGTAATATAGTAAGTAAGAAGAGTATCGTATCCACAGGGAACAAAATTTGATTATAAATTGAATCAAGATTAATTGTATTATGAATGAGCAAACAAGGAATAATGATTGAATGAATTAATAAACGTAATAACAAAGCAATTAATAGTAAAAGTGAGAATTCAATAATAATAAAGGCCTTGGGATTGAATAGTAATACTCTCCTTCGTATACACTCTTAACCTAATTAAATATCATCTTTTCCAATTACCAATCTGCACAAATAAAAGCCTTTTCAACCTGATTCCTCTAGCATTGAAATTCATAAATTAAATTACCTAGCTTCTATTCCTAGTCGCTAGAATAACCTAATCAGCATTAAGATCAGTTGCTATAAGCAGCCATTACACTATAACACATCACTGAAGTTATACATGTAATGCGTTTACGTTTGGTTCCGAATCCAAAAAGTGCTTTCCAGTCACAATAAGAATTCTAAAATAAATCAAGATATAATGAAACGTAAAACAAAAGTGATTGAATTTAATGATATCAAACCAGCGTTAAGAGTGCATTTGAAGTTGAGAAATTACATTCAATCCCAAGAAGAAGAGAATTAGCTACGCATGGTACCCATGAAAACATAAAAGAAAAGAAAAAGAATGGATCTTGATTGCAACGGCTGCCTCCCAAGTCTCCAGAGAGTGCTAGATGATGGATGATGATGATCACGTTGACCTAGCTCTCCTTTTATAACTTTCGCTCCTAGCATTAGGTCAAATTGGGCTGTTATCTCGTTATTCACACTTCAACTGATTTGACACGTCCCATTAGGGCTTCCTTTTAATAAAATTGTTAAGTGTCGTTTAGCCCAGGCTGTTTCCATTGCTTAAGCGAAAAGTCACTTATGCCCTTTTCCTTAACTTCAGCGCTTTCGTGTTCCCTCTCTTCATATTTTACCTAATTCTCAACAAAATTCGCTCTTTACAAAATAAAACGCATTAAATACAAAATAAATAATAAATAGAAACAAAATCTCTAATTAGAACATATTTAAATAATAAAATAAATAATAAACGGAAAACGTAATTAGTAACGAAATCATACCAAATCTTCATAAAATCAAACTAATATGAAATAATATCAAGACTTAATTAAATTAATAACAAAATCAACTAAATTAATAATAAAATCAACACAAAATATTGCATAAAATCACTAATAATTAATGGTTATCACATAAAAACATTAAGGCGAAAAAGTCAAATAAAAAATTGTAGAGACATTAAATAGAGTTAGGAAAAAGAGAATGTTATGGAAGAGAGAGAGAGTGAGAGAAATAGAAGGATGAATAATGAGGAAGAAAGAGAGAGTACCCTGCCATTAACTTTGTTATTGAGGACAGGGAGAATAGTGGGATAAACGTGACCTTTGATCTTAAACCTGTGACTGCAATCAAATACCAATTTAGATAAACATAAAAGTCCGTGAAGAATGATTTGCAGAGAGAGAGAAAGAGTAACTAGTCGTGAAGAATGACGGGGGTGGTTGGAGGGAGGCGCTTTAAGAGGGTACGAACAACCTCGTCGGCGAGGAGACTACCGTAAACGAAGAAGTTGAAAAGTGAAATTGGGAGAATTAGGGTTTTAATTCAATGAAACTGAAGAGAAGTGAAATTGGGGGAATTAGGATTTTGATTCAATGAAACTGAAGAGAAGTGAAATAGGGGGAACGAAAGATTTTAAGGGTTTTAGTTTGGAGGGAACTTGTTCATTGGGAAAGTTTGGGGGAATGAAATTTTGCTTTTCATTCGTTTTGAGGGAAACTTTGCGTTTTCATTTTGAGAGAATGAAAACTGCATGTGTGTCAAAAAAAGATATCATGTATAAAGCGGCATTTGTAAATGTCATTTTTTAAACTTAAAATATGATATTCATTAAAATGTCGTTTTATATAATATAATACGACACTTTTTTTGAAATGTCATATTAAAACCGCCACCACATACATGATTTTTTTGTAGTAAAAAAGGTACACGGTCCTCAACATTTAAGAATTATATCAAATTCATTTGCTTTGAAATCCCTTGTTGCAACAAAACAACTTATGTAAGCGACACCACCTTTCAAGAAATCCAATTGCTTAGGGCATCTCCTGTTGCTACAGACATGATATAACATCCACCATTGTTTGAATTGGAAAACCAGCTTCACAAATGGGAACCACTTCATAAAAACACATCTCTCTACACCATTGGATTTTAATTTATCAAATTCTGATCACCATGATAAAAAGATCAATGTTATGGAAACAAGCATCCATCAATATGCTCTAAATATAATGTATTCCTCTGGCATAACCATGTAAACATTATGAGTGGTTTATAAGAAAGCTCCAAATATGATGTATTCCTCTGACATAGTCATGTAAACATTATGAGTGCTTTATAAGAAAGCAAGTAACAGTTTAAAAGCCAACTTTAAAGGGTGAGCTTAAACCCTGAGGCTTTTGCTGAAACGAATACAGGCCATCAACTTGGAAGTTTCGATTCCTTAAGTATGATAATTCTGGATTTGAATACCACATATTATTTCAGATAACTCTAATTGACCAAACAATTCCGTACTAGACTCGATGATTTAAAAGGAAAAGCATAGTTGTTCAAAGAAATGACTTAAGAAATTATGTCATGAGAGCTAACTGAAATATTAGAAGTGGACTTCAAGCCTAACTTAACCTTACAAAATGGACTTGTACGGTGAGGTTTACACGCATAAACTATTGAAATACTTTTTCTCTAATTGATGTCGAGACTCTTAAACTCGTGTGTGGGACTATATATGAATGTAAGGATAGTCCGATAACAGTCCAATAGGCCCAATAACCTTGTCAAGATAGGTTTTGCTACCATATTAGAAGTGAATTTTGAATCTAACTCAATCTTACAAAATCAAAATATCGATTTGTAAGATGAAATTTACATCCACTTATAAACTATTAAAAAACTTTTTCTCTAGTTGACATAAGATTTCTAACAAGAAAAACACAATGGTTGAAAAGACAAAAGATGAAATGAAGCTAAGCAATTCGTGTCTAGGTTGTGGCATAGTTGATGGTCCTTCTGAATGACCTTCCGAAAGATGAAGTAACAACCTAGCTAGGTGTGGAGCATGTACCAGCATGAAACTTTTTATCGCAGTAATAGCAAAGGCCAACCAACTACACATTTTTCTTGTAATTGGGCTTGTGACATGCATTTTAAGGGTAAAAGGTGGAGTGAATCTTGAAGGAAAGAGTTCAAGGGTGGGGTTGGAGGGTTAGGGTTTGTGGATAAATGTTCTTTATTGGGAAAAAGGGTATGGACCTAAAACCCTTGATTTTAGGGTCAACTTGGCAAACCCTTGGTCTATATAGCTGGATAAAACATGAGAAGGAGGAAATACGACTTTGACGAGAAAGCTAAATGTTTAAACATACCATAAGGCATACATGACGATGACGATCATCTAGGGTTTGCTGGAGGGGAATCGTTTTCTTCACTTAATGTTTGAAACTTATGATATGAATTTGAAAATGAAAAGTTTTATAAGGAAAAAAATATGATAAGAATGATAAACTCAATTAGGAAGCTCCACACAGAAACTAAGTTAACTTTTTAGAAAAAAGAGAAAATTATTAACATTTCCCTATTAGATACGGTGTTATAATTGATCGATTTCGACTTGAGAGTTTGAAATAATTTAATCCTTTAACTTTGCACATTTTAGAAAAAAAAAAGATAATAGGTAATTAAATTTAAGCACAAAATGTGAGCTACAATCGCATATTGATTATGTAGAAAGGCTAAAACTGTAATTAATTGAAAAATCATATTCAAAAAGTTTTGTGATTTTTTTTGAAAAAATAAATAAGTAATAATTAACAAAAGTTCTTTAATTCTTTCATTTATTAGTTGATAATATAATAAACCGTCTTAAAAAAATTTTGTTTAAATTTGGAGAAAACCAATTGGAGATAATCACTGAAATAGATATAGTCGTTTCCATTAATGAGAATGAAATTAATTAATTCTCAAAGATACGCGTATCGAGGGTAACATCTTTAAGAAAGCATATAATTTAATATGTGAAATACATTCTATAAATGTTTATACCATATATATCTAAAATTTATAATAAATGAATAATTTAAATATATAAATTATATTATAACTAAATTTATTAACAAATTAAAGCTCATATCTTGGATTTATTTAACTATTGATAATTTCTTTTAAAAATATTGAAATTCAATTCAAAAATAAATATGAAAAGAATATGAAAGAGATTAATAAAAAAAATTCATAAAATAATTCTATAAGCGCTTCCGTTAATAAATAAATTCTACGATAATTTTCATTGAAAATAAATATTCTAATATATATATATATATATATATATATATATATATATATATATAGAGAGAGAGAGAGAGAGAGAGAGAGAGAGAGCTTATTCATATTAATTTTATTATAAACAAAGATCGAAGCAAATGATAAATTTCTGTCCAACATTTGCTTAGGATAAAGAAGCCAATGACAAGAAAACAACGGGAGACCAAGTTTTCTTCAGGAATCCTACTTGGTTATAATTAAAATTTAAAAAAAGATATTTTCTGAAAACTATTATAATAAGAAATGAATCAAACTTATTTTAGCTTTAAAAGTGGGATTTATTCACATACATGCACTAGTTTTAAATCAGAATACGTTTAAGTTATCCTTTATATATGGATTATAAGAAAAATGTATTTATAACTTTTTAATATATTTCTTCAGAAAAGGAAACGGATATACATAATCAAACAAACAACATCAAAACAATTGCTGATACAATTTTCTTATAATCAATTCTATAACATACAGCAAAAAAACCTAAGCAATTTAAGTTACTATGCATTAGGAGAATTTTCTTAGAGTGATGCATACCAGAAGATGAAAATTTACATCAGATCCTTAACCAGTTATGCCAACACAGTGCCAATCCTGCAATATGGAACATTGATGCTATATATGTGATTTTAGAAATGGATGCATATGATATCACTTTCGATCAAAGTTAACAATAAAAGCTGTAGATTTTCAATACCTTCAAACCCTACACGCAGTGCACCACACAAGGCATATTTACAACTCCAACTATTTTAGTATATATGTATATATAAATATGTTTAGAGTTTTAACTTACAAACCACAATCACATTTGATCCCAGTATCATAATTTTAGAAGTCTTAACAGTCATACTGTGATTACAATCTGGGTAAGTGTAATCACTATTTAAAACTTTAGTTAGGGCAAGGTTTAAAAGGGGACACAGAAAAAGAGAGTCTAGTAACATATATAGGAAGTTTAATATTAGAAACACTTCACTCATTATCAGCACCGACACCCAGAAAATCATAGAAAGTATCATCTTTGAGTTCAGCGTCCTGTGCCTGCTTTTTCTCCGAGGAAGAAGAACCCTTAAACATGGTGAAAGCTGATGATGAGCTATGAAACAAGCCCTTTTTCATCATTCCACCACCACCACCAGCAACAGCAGCAGCAGGAGGATTCAACAGCCCAAAAGGATCACTCTTTTCCTTCCCAGGAAAAGAGTCTAAGAAGGATGGCACTGATCCAAAGTTCACAGGGCTGAAGGAGCCACTGTGAGACACTGGTGCACGTGCCCTTTGTGCAGCGTTGAAGTTGATCATGTGACGAGGAGTATTGCGGTGGGAGGAAGAGGTTGAAGCCTTGATGAGCTCTCGCAAAGTTTGATCGTTGGCTTCCTTTCGCTTTCGTGCGATCAAAACGTGCCAATGGTTTTTCAAGGCATTATCGGTTCTCCCATCGAAGAGCCTGGCTATGGTTGCCCATTTTGCCCCATAAACATCGCGAGCTGCAATTAGCCTCTCTTCTTCTTCTTTAGTAAAAGGGTTTCTGTTAACTCCAGGATCAAGATGATTGCGCCACCTTAATCTGCAACTTTTCCCTGAACAATATAGGAATGAAACCCACTTTCAAAATACATTACAAAAAAAATAAAAATGAGATATTATACTAACATGATATTGATACATTATACTATACATTACTTTTCTATCCTCTATATTGTACCAACAACTTTACCTAGGCTATAAATATATATTATACTATAATAGAGTGATATCTGTGTCATAAGAAGAATTTTATATGATATTTAATTTCTGTTAATAGAAGCAGAAGAAGTATCATGTCCCCTCCAAGTTTATGCTGCTGGTATGTGACATTTCTTTGTAGCATTATGTAAATAATAAGTATCAAATAGGATTAACCTTGCTCAAACTGATATGAATTTTTTGCAATTAATAAACGAGAACATGATTCCAACCAACATATATACGATGTTTATGTTTGATGAAAATAAAATCTATCATTACCACTCTGTATATTGTTTAGTTACGATTTATTCTTATTTTACAAAAGATTGTTCTGAATTTTTTTTTTTTCGCCTGCCAAATACTAAATTATTTTCATTTTTCATGTTCTGAATATTATTGAGTATCATACACTAACATAATTTCACAAGGCTTATATGATATAGTATTTCAATCTTAATTCCCCCTAAACAGAGCCTATTATTACATTAGTGGAAGCACTTAGATTTTATCAACTCGTGTATCCATCTTTTCTTATCACCCTGCGCACATAGGAATATCAAATACAATTAATTAATTAATTAATTAAAATATAATTATTTTATTCGACTAATTAAAATAAGAACACGAGTCCAACTATATAATCATGATTAATTTGATTATGACCCACAAATCAATCATTATCACACTCTTGTATAATTGTTCAGCTAAGATTCATCATTATCATTTTGAAAAATAAGATAAAAAATCTCGATTTTTCACCGTCAAAAGCCAAATCATTCTAATTTTTTCATGTTCTAACTATTTTTCTACTAGATTTCCGTAACAGATAACGTGATGGGGTAGTCAATTTTAGTTGAAGATGCATCAATGCTAAAAAAAGGGACTACGAAATGCATATCCCGATAACCTAGCCCAATTTTATTTTTAAGGGGACATAAGTGTAATTGACCATCTTAATTACTACATCTAACATAGATTTACCAGATCTTCCTTCTATATGTTGAGCAATTGCATTCCAGTCTTGGGGACCATGTTCTTGAACAAGTTGGCTTAGCTTTTCATCCTCATCTTTCTTCCAGTGATTAACACGATAATTGCGTATGTTCTCAGAAGCTGGATTAGAATTGTCCATGGCCATGGATTCAATTCTTGAAAATGAGGCACAGCAGAGAGAAAGCCCTAAAGATGAAAGTGAAGAAAGGGGGACAATGATGGAGACGTTTGTTTAGGGTTGTTGGTCACTATTTAATAGTTAACTTCTTACCTCATCAAACAAAATGTTCAATTTATCTGTGTTTTCCTTATATATTTTTTGGTACAAGAGAGTTAATCCTTGTCTTTTCTACATTTGTTTATAAATAAAAACAAAAATAATAGAGGAAAAAGAGAAAGAATGTTATTATGTAAAAATAAGTTACTTAAAAAAATATTTGTAAAGGAGAATTATGTTTTGACAGCACTGTTAATTGATTATAGCCCTTTAACAACTGTTTTTTTTTTAATAAACTATTATATAATAATAAAATAATAATATATTGTTAGTGTTAATGTATCAGCACTCATTTGTAAAATATGTTTAGTTATTATTCAATTTTTTTATAAAACTATAATTAAGTACATAATAACTGTAATAACTTTATAATCTCACTATTTTCAATAAGTATTTTTTATTCTTTATTTTCAAACGTTTATTTTCTTGTCATGCTCTCATAAGTTACTAGAAGGAAAAAAAAATGTTTCTAGAAACCGGCAATTAATTTGATTGCTAAAATTAAAATGATATTAATTAAATTCAATTAATTATTAAATTGCATACCTATTTAAAACATTAACTAGTAGTTAATTTGGTAATATAACTACATACTGAAAACAATAAATTGATGTAGTACTTAGACACTCTATGTATACATTGAAGATAATATGTAGTGTGGATTACTCTCATTGTCCACATTAGGAAAAACACATTCTAACTAAAATATAAAATACATTACATAATGTTTCATAAACTAGGATTAAGTCATTTGAAAATTTTAAATCTTTCCAACATATAAAAGCCATGTTTATTTTTTCTTTAAAATTAACTTATTGCTGAATTTGAATTGTATAGAATTGTTGAACAAAGTATCAATTTAGCACTTGAAAATGGTAATACTTTATCAAATTAGTCCTTAAAATTATGAAAATGATATAATACTTCTTCAATTGCATATCCTTAATCAATTTAGTCATTAAAATATATTGAGAATCTAATTGATCCTTAAAATAAATAAAATAATAGAATGGTCCTTAAAATTATAGGTTATAAATTAATTTAGTCATTAAAATTGTAATAGTAAGACAAAGTTCTCTAATAATAAAGGTTTAATTGAACTTCAACCTTTCTAATTTAGTAACCAAATATAAACATAAGAAAAGTTTCATCGTACATTCATAATTAGGGTCCATTTTGTTTCATTACTAGAATTTAAATGACGAAATCGATTCAGAATTTATAATTTCAAGAATAATTTTGTATTTTATCTATTTCAAGGATCACTTTAAATTTTATTATAATCTAAAAGACTAAAGAATTAATAATGTACAATTTTAATGACTATTCTAAGGACCAATATTTAACAAATTATTTTCAAGGAGTAAATTGGTAGTTTATTTACAACTATTTAATCTTTTTTAATGTGTAGCAGTTGCTTTATAATTAACACTTGCATTTAATGCAAGCGCGTCTTCATTTATTTTAATAAATAAATATTTTTTACATTAATTATATGGCTTTTATATAGGAAGGATATGTTATTTAATTATATACTTGTTTAGAAAATTTAAAATTCGGTTTAATTAGTAAAAAATATGCTATGAATATAAACATAAGTGTCAATTAAATAAATAAAGTAAAATTTTTTATCTAGCTCTATCATCAAAGTAAACAAATAAATTTGATATGAAAGATTATGTAATAGAATAAATAACATGTTGCTGAATTTTATACCTTCACAAAATATATAAGGAGATATATTTAATGTATAAGGGTAAATTTAAATATAAATCTGAACCAAGTGCTTACTTTGTTTTCCTTCTCCGTATACCTTTTTATTGTTTTCCTTCTAAAAAAATAAATTGTTTTTAACATTATTATTATTATTATTATTATTATTATTATTATATATTCGGATTGTTGG
>Ga0209700_104872_pt1 | contig 23500 bp, 12 predicted proteins | sample SiratroredBW_FD_187528 | JGI IMG/M metagenome (GOLD analysis project Ga0209700, IMG submission 187528) | Root nodule microbial communities of legume samples collected from California, USA - Siratro red BW (SPAdes) (version 2) | ecosystem: Host-associated > Plants > Roots > Nodule | place: USA...
TATATATATATATAAGTAGGTGCTAATATTCTAAACTATTTTTTTTAATTTGTGATACATTTTATAATAATATTCTTTTATTCATATATATTATTGCAGTACTACCGTTAAGAGGGAGTTGTCGAATGTATAAGCACTAAGAAAAAAATAACCTTATCTTGCGTGGATTTAGACAATCCCGATTGAGTCTTTGTTTCTTAATGTTAATATTTTATTTCATTTCTAAAATTTTATATTTCATAACTGCAGTTAAAATGGAATTTTTATGTGTTTAATGCAAAACGTAAAAGGATTATTTATATAAGGTCCTCACTAAGGTAGTTAAAATAAAACTAAATAAAAAAATATATAAATAAAAATGTACATAAATTTAAAAATGCGTAAACTATATATATATTTCCAAATTTACATTTTCCAATATAATAAAATTGAAATAATGATTTCTAAAACAAGGTTAGGCACGTATCTTTACAAATAATAATTATTTAGTCTAATCATATTTATATTTTTCTTATCCTTATTTAAAATACATAAATATGTTTTGATAAAGAATTTTTACAAACGCAGCAGAAATTTTTGTGGCGATAGAGACAAGATAGGACTAAAATAGCTTGGATAAAGTGGAAAAAAAATATGTAAGAGTAGAGAAAGTGGAGTTTGGATATTAAGGATATTCTTAGTTTTAATAAGCTTCTCCTAAGAAATTGGAAGTGGAAGTTAAGTAAGGAGTTTGGAACGATTATTGGGTTAGAGAAACCCCTTTAAAAGAAGCTTTCCCAAAATTATATGATAGAAGGGAGCTCCTTAGTGCTTTGTCTCTCTTGCAACTCTACATGATGATGTAGAGCATGGATGAAGCTTTGCATCGAAACACAAAAGAACTGTGGAAGTGATAGAGTATGGAAGAAGTTTACGATGGAAGCTTCAAGGCAAGGATGACCTAGGGATGAAGGTGTTCTTGGACGAGTTTGGATCAACCACCAAGAGTTCTTCAAGGCTTTCTTAGAGAAGAAAACTCAAAGAGGGGCTTGACAATGAGTTGAAAAATGTGCAGAATTTCATTATCCAAATCAAGCTTGAATTACAAGGTGTTTACACATGTATTTATAGGAAAAGAAGAGAAGGAGAAGCTTGCACTAGAAGCTTAACTAACATATGAAGTAAGCAACCCTAACCTAACCCTAACCCTAACATGTGAAGCGTGTGGAGTAAGTCTTGTAACCCTAGACGTCTCACTCCTCAATGAAATGGCATGATGACATGTGGCACCTTCTAGAAGGAAACGTCTTTAAAGGAACTAATCCTAACCGTAGGTGTTTTCTAACCCTAATGCACCTAGGGTTTATTTTTACAGAAAATTTCTTCAAACTATTTTTACAAATTACAAATGTTCACAAAGGCTCAAGATTATCAGCATCTTAATGTGCACTGGTGCCTCTAACTCCTCATGAGCTTCAATGTGTCTAGCCATGGATCTAGTAATTGGGCCTTGTTTGGGCCTTCTTCTATCAATATATGCCAATTCAAATCAAAAGGGTCTTAAATTAGAAGAGTTTGGAAGTAAAAGCTAAGTTAGAGAATGACTTGGTTTGATTCGGAAAAACCCATTTTAAAGGAATTTTTACTATGCATTCACTGATGTATAAACAATTTTGATGACGATCAGTGGGTGTAGGATGAGAGAAATGAAAAGGAGTATGCAATGAAATATGCATATAACAAGTTAATGGATGATCACTAGTGAAAATGAGGAAATGTTACAAACCTATGGAATGCTGGGAAAATCAATAGGGGAAACACTGTGGAGACAAACAAGAATGAGACAAGAGCCAAACCCACACAAGGGAATGACACCACCTTCAACCCAAAATCTTAAGGTATTGGGTTTGTGGGTCTTCTTTCATATATGTTGCTCAACTTTATCATTTTTACTCAATGTGGAACTTAAACTCACACTTGGATACCTAACAATCTCTCCCTCAAGTGAGAGTCCCTCTTTCACATTTGTACACTCCCCCTCGAGCAAAAACATTTTCAAACACGGGTATCTCACTCATAAACGACCCTCACTTGTATCACCGTTTACACACTTAAACGAGATACACTTGCCTAAAACCTCTGTCAAGAAGACTTTTGATAGAGGGATCAAACTATACTCATCTGAGCCGATCACTACCACAAACCATCGACTCTAATACCACTTGCCCAGAAAATCAAGGGGGAAACACTAGGAAGACAAACAAAAATGAGACAAGAGCCAGATTCACACAAGGAAATGACATCACCTTCAACCTAATACCTTAAGGCATTGAGTTTGTGGGTCTTCTTTCTTATATGTTGCTCAAGTTTCTCATTTCTACTCAATCTAGAACTTAGACTCACACTTAGATACCTAACAATATGTTGATGGAGTCAGGCAATGCATTAAGATTCACCTTTATCAAAACAACATGGAAACACCCTAAACACAATCAATCAATCCAAACAAAAACAAATGTGCAGTCGAAAACAGAAGAATAAACCAACACCAATAATTAACGTGGAAAAAACTTCTCAATAAAGATTAAAAAACCCACGAGATGGTAAATAAAGGTACAATGAATCTCACAAAAATCAATAACAAAGCATATCAATATAACTCTTCTTAATCTTCAAATGGTCACAAACAATGACCCAAAATATCAACAAATTTAAATTTAACAAAGAAGAGTTCAAAAATCTCGTCACTAGAATAATTGTCACTGTTCACGAATTTTCTAGAAACAAAATAGAGCTTCGATCTCAAATCCAATCATCAAAAACAACATAATGTGGGTATTAAAACTCTAGTAAAAATTTCAGAGCAATTTGAGAAGATTTCACTGTTGGATTTCTGAAACAAATGAGAATGACGATAACAAGAACTTTCTACAAACAACAACTATTCACAAAATTCCTAACACTTCTACATACCTTCCGTAGAAAATTGCACCGTTCAGATTGAAGAAATATGAGTGAGAAATCTTCAATACAAATTGCATCTCGATCAGACAGGGTTTCATCGTTGGATCTTCAAAAAGATCAACACAGGTTGTTGTAGGAAGTAGTTGCGAATTGTGTTAGTCTCTCTCTCTCTTTTCTTGAAAGTAGTTGTTCTCACACTTCTCCACACACACTAATTCTCTCATAGTTGCACACATGGTTGTACATATGGTTGCACACCATTAGGGTTAGCCTTTTACCTTAATTATAATGTGGATGCATTATATTGGGCTTGTCATATGTCATGGGCACACAAAAAAATAATGGGTTTGGACCTCACAAGGAGAGAACCAACCCAACAAATCTCCCCCTTCTTGACTAGGTTGATGCACTCACAAATGTAGTGATAGGCAACATGTTTCATGCTTTTCCTAAGCAATGTCTCTGTCATCATATCAGCACTATTATCATCAACATGCCAAATGACATATTTCTAATTTCCTTGAAGGTAGGTGACTCTTGAAAGACACTCTATTTCGCTTCTCCCCATATACTCAGAAACCAAAATATCTAAATGAGACAATGTACCCTGTTACTTTCTTCTCATTTCTTAAATAAAAACACTACTCTTGGCAAGGTCCATAGAGATGACACCATTAGGAGCAGAATTAGACAATGAAGTTCTGAGAATTTTCCATGAATTTGGTAAGGAGCCAAGAAGTAATAGTCCTTGAATTTCTTCATCAAGGTTGATCCCATAGCAAAGAACTGATTCATAATTCCTTGAAAGTTCTTCAAGTGATTTGTCATTGATGTCCCATCAATATATTTCAAAGTTAACAGTTGCTTTATAAAAAACATCTTGTTATTCCCAGTTTTTCTAGCATGTAACTGTTCAAGCTTAGTCTACCGAGCCCGAGCATTTGTGTCCTCAATAATATGGTTCAACATATTAAAGTCAACCCACACTCTAATATATCCACAGATCTGTCTATGTAAGAGATCTCATTCTCCATCACTTATATTACTAGGCATCTCACTACGAAAAGCAGGTTTATAATTTTTTTTTCATAAAAGACAAATCTTCCATTTTCGCGTTCCAAATATTATAATTGGAGTCATTCAGAGTAACCATTCTACTAGTGTTAGTTTCCATTGTTCACCAATCCACAAGCCCCAAACCGAGGAGCTCTGATACCAGTTGATGGAGTCAGGCAACGAAAACAATAAGATTTCCACTTTTATCAGAATAATATGGAAATGTCACTAGTAGAAAAAATAGACTTCACGACAGGATATCACTGCGGTTAACAGGAAACTGCAATAAAAAGAAGCACAGTGACATTTTTTAAATTAAGTACAACGATACCATCGCGGTTGGTGCTAGAACCGCGGAGGTAAGGCACACAAATTGAAAAAAAATTACAACAGGGAGATACCACCATGGTTGTTTCTAGAACTGCGGTGGTAGGCACAAAATTTAAATTTTAAATTGTATCTGCAGAGAGATACCACCGTAGTTGGAGCCAGGTGGTATGTGGATATGACCGCGGTTGTACCTAGGAATCGCTGTCGTATCCCCTGATTTAGTTAACCTGACAAAAAAAAAGGCTTTCTCGTATTCACAGAGGGAGAAGAGGTTGGTTCCATTCTACTTTGCAACTCATGAATCAGAAGAATTATCACCAAACGTGAAGCGGTTGTTCCTGTGGAGGAGAGGAGGCCTTGAGTCCTGAAGTTCTAGTTTTGTGGAAGTCCTTTATAACTTTAATCAGGAACCGCACTTTCTTTGCGCCCTAACTACTCCCACCCGTCATAAGAGAATAAAGCATTGGCATCACCGACGGGTCATTTGCCAGAACCGCCACCACCTCCGCCCCAACATTGACGCAAAGCAACAACGAAATTGAAGTAGAGTGCTCTTTCCCCACGCGTGACATCACATAACGCAACATTCCTATAATCAAAGCCAATGCTAAACCTTCAAATATCACACGCGCCCAAGAGTGATTAAGAGATTCTCACCAAACAAACCTTCCCTTTTCTCCTTCAAACTTTTTGCGCATCTCACTTCCCTGTTCTTGGTCTTAACCACCTAATCCCATTTTAGGTTTCTCAGATACAGGCTCAGATGCAGGCTTAGAGCTAAACCTCCCTCTCCCTGAACTTCTTGGGCCGAAGCCCGTGGCAATGAAGCAAGTGGGTGGGGCTCCGAAGCCCCCCAAGCTGTACTGCGGGGTGAGGCAGAGGCATTGGGGAAAGTGGGTGGCGGAGATACCATCGCGGTGGTAGCTTCAGTACTTTTTATCGCGGTTAGATCTACCGCGGTTTCAGAGCCACGATTGTAAGCCTTGTAGAACCGCGATTAAATGTGTTTTTTCTACTAGTGTGTCCTGAACGTAATCAATCATTCCAAACAAAAAATAATATGCAGTCGAAAACAAAATAATAAACCAACATCAATAATTAATATGAAAAATGCCTCTCAGTAGAGATTAAAAAACTCATGGGATGGTAAATACTCCAACAATACCAAAACAAAGGTATAATGAGTCTCACAAAAATCAATCACAAAACATATCAATATAACTCTTCTTAATCATCAAAGGTCACCAACAATGGCCCAAAATATCAACAATTTTAAATTTAACAAAGAAGAGTTCAGGAATCTCGTCACCAGAAAAAATGTGTCTGTTCATGAATTTTCTGGAAATAAAAGAGAGCTCCGATATCAAATCTGACCGTCAAAAACAATAAACTATGAGTAATAAAATGTTAGTAAAAATTTCAGAGATATTGGAGACAATTTCACCGTTGGATTGCCGAAACAACCGAGATTGACGGTAGCAATAACTTTTTGTGGACAACAGCTCTTCACAAAATTCCTAATGCTTCTACAGACCTCCCGTAGACAATCTCACCATCCAGATTGAAGAATATATGAGTGAGGAATCTTTAATAAACATTGCAGCTTGATCAAAAAATGTTTTATAGTTGGATCTTCAAAACAACGAACACAAGTTGTTGTAGGAAGTAGCTGAAAATTGTGTTTGTCTCTCTCTCTTTTCTTCAAAGTAGGTGTTCACACAACAATGCTCTCACGGTTGCACACACTTAGGGTTAGCCTTTTACCTTAATTATAATGTGGATGCATTATATTGGGCCTGTTATGTGTCATGGACACAAAAAAAAAGTAATGGTTTGGGTCTCACAAGGAGAGAACCAACCCAACATGGAAAGCTAAAGTCTTACCCTCCTCTCAGTTGTGTGCTTAGAGAGTAATCCATAATAGGCTTCCAACTAGAGACAATCTTCTAAAAATTTGAATCTGAATTGAAAATTCTTTATGTGTCATGTGTAACTTTAGAGATGAAAGTGTGAGTAATTTATTTTTCACATGCCCAAAAATTAGTGTCATTTGAAATTTATACAATAAATGGTTAGGTGTGCAATCTATGTATCATAAGTTGACCAGAGATCACTTTTTAGGATTCCGATTGACTGAGGTTATTGAGAAAGGTAATTATGTGTGGAGTACAATGTGGATAATAATTATATGATATATGGAAGCATTGGATGATAATTACACTGCAACAAAAATTAATTTTAGTTCGGGTTATATTTAGCGTTTCCGGTGGTTTTAACCCCCCATTAAGTGTGTTATTCACGGTTTTTCTTTCCCCTAGTACGTCCAGGGTCGTTATTACCAGCGGTTTTCAAAACCTCGCTACTGTCAAGGGTCTCCAAAACCCTACTACTGTCAAGGATTTCGAAAACCCCTGTTACTGCCACGGGTTTCCAAAACCCCTGCTACTGCCACGGGTTTCCAAACCCCTATTACTACTGCCAGGGGTTTCCAAAACCCCTACTACTTTCAGCAAATTTTAAACCTCCAATACAACCAGCAATTCTTAAGACCGTTAATTTCATTTGTTATTTTTATTAATACGTTATATTTTCTGTAATATTATATATAAATCCTAAATCAATTGAAAATGATAAAAAAAGGCAAAGATTTTAAGATTTTGATATGTATAATTGAGTGTAAACTTAACATTGAAAACTTAACAACAACACAACTCTATTGTAGGGGTGTAAACTTAACATTGTACAATAACTCTACAACAAAAAACAAGAAGATAGACACCAAGAGTTATGCTCAGGTTCGCATCCAATTGGTCGTGACAAATACACATACATTATATATAAAAACACCGACCAAAAATGATAATAGAATCTTTATTAAATTGATGTTATAGAGTAACCATTATATGCTTCAGGACACATAATCTGTTGCCATGTACATCTATGCATTGTACAACCATTGGGACCAAGTCTTTGTCACTTGTCAAAAATCATCACCATCACTACTTTTGGAACACTTCTTGTTATGTGCAACTTAATCTAGTACACACTTTAGCTAATTAGTTTAAAAGGAAATTATGAATAGATTAAACATGCTTTCATCTCTATAAAGATGCTAATACCTATAAAAGATTCAGTTTAATTTGTTCACTGATATTTTACAACTATTTCAAATTTCTGGTATTATCAGAGACATGTTAAACGCTAAGATGGCATTTACGTTATGAAATCCTCTTAGTACTTGGCCCATAACATAACTTTTCCAATGAAAAGAGGTGGAATTTCTCTAGCTTGAATGTACATTCATGATTTATAATCAACTCTATTGTGTTACATATAAATAAAAACTAAAAAAACACTATCCTCTTAAAAAGTAATTTGCAGAATATAACCAAATTATGGTTAGGTTAATAATTTATAAGATTATGAAAGATGAAACAATTAGGAACCATTCAATATTTAAAACTAAAAGTGAAAGTTAAAAAAAATTTCGGAGTGCTAATTGATTTTTTTATTTACTTTTAACCTTAGTAATTAACCATTGACCTGTACACATAGTAAATGCAATGATAAACATGAAAAAAACTTTACTAAAACTCTAAATTTGTATTAACTTTCTAACTTGTTGGTATCTAGTTTACATTTTGTAAAGTTGGAAAGTATATCGTCAGTTATTCAACCAAAATTAGATAAGTGAGCATATGTGTTTACTTCAGTATTTCGTCTAAAATTACAGACTAAAAAGTAGGAAGTTCTAAAGTAAGTAATAGAAGTTATTAATTAAAAAAGTTATAAAACACATATAAATTTACATACTTCAGTATAAAAATTTATTGACTTCAAATTTTCAATTTGTAACTTCTATTACTCAAGTTTGTAATATTTGATCTTCACTCTAAAAAGGATAATAGTGTACATCTTTTACTATTAAATTTTTAACAAATGATATTAAGTCGGTCGTACATTACTCCCTTTTTAGAGTGAGTGCCAAAGTGAACCATCAAAGTAAAAAAGAATTCAGTGCCAACAAAATAAGCAGTAAGGAGTTACCATATTTTCCTTGCCTCAACCATCACAACCCCGTTGTCCACACCATCCACTGCTTCATCGTCGTTACGAAATGTTTCAACCTATGAAGCCCGGATACGAACACGGACACATAAACGATATCGACACAGACATGTAGATACGGCTAAATTGAAAATTAACGGACATGGAGACATGACAATATATATATATATATATATATATATATATATATATATATATATTAAAATATATATATATAGTTAATAATGTGAAAAAAAAAATAAAAACTTTTATAAGAAGGTCTAACAAAAGATATAACTTCTACATTTAATATTCATTGAAAAATATACCTTCTAATTCTGGTGTATTAAGAGATAAGCTGGCAATTTCAAGAATTTCATTATCATTCAATGATAAGTCATCTCCTGCAATATCCCACAATTTAGTTTCCTCTTCTTTGTATTTTGAGGAGTTTCTTAAGAGAAGATGAAGATTACTATGGACATAAACTAGATCTTCTACCTTTTAGGTATCATCTTATTCCTTTTCAAAGAATGTATAAAAGATTTGGTACTCCAATTCCTTTCACAACAAGAAGAAGAACATGGTTATCCAAGTAGCTTAAGAGCTCTTTTCTGAAGTATTGATGCACGAGCTCTATGAACAGTCCATCATATTTTTGTAACCATTTTACCTCTATCTCTTAAAGAGTCAACATCGTGAAATTCTTCACCTTCATTTGAAAGGTTTGCAAATTCTATATTGACTTGTCTCCTTACTTCTGGATCATCAAAGTACCTCATAAAACATTTCTTCCTCTCATGAGTAAGTTCACCATCCTGATGTGGACCAATTCTTTGTGAATCTTCACTTAACCATTCATCATTATAATATCTACAACATTATAAATCTAAAAATAAATAAATTAACATAATATTATAAATTTATAATGTTATAAATAAGATAAACACAACAAAAATAATCATAAAATAATTTAACAATATCTTGGATTTAAAGAATGAGCAAGACAATGAAAAGATGTGCTACTCTTGGTCAAACGATAAATTAATATTGAGTTTACTACCTCGAAAAATGATGAATGTTCAACTTCTGTCTTTCCTTCATGTTCAAATATGACCTTTCTCACCTTTTCAATCATTGAATCCCACATTTCATATACTAAGTGAAGAGTAGCCATATTTGTATTTGTTTTTCTAAGAACATCATAAATAGGGGCAGTAAAAGCAAGTATGTAATCAACCTTCGTCCACCAATTATCATCCAACAAAAATTCTTTATTGTGCCTTAGCCACGTCATCTTCTTTGTAAGATGACCATTCATCACTAATAACCATCTCTTGAAGTCCTTTTTTCAAACTTTTAAACCTTTTTAGCATGACTATGGTTGAAGCAAATCTTGTTTGAGCAACAGAAAGCAACTTTAATGAGTTGAACCTATTGAACATTGATATTCTCATAGCATCATCAACAATTTGTGAGATCCAAAAACATTGATCATAAGCAACACTATTCTTTTCCTATTTTTTGCTGAAAAAATATTTTTCAATGCAAGATTCAAGGTGTGAACTACACAAGGAGTCCAATAAATTGAAGGAAATTCTAATTGTATAAGCATACCCGCGACCTTACATACAATTGCATTATCAATTATAATTTGTACCACATTATTTGGCCCAACTTACATAACTACATCTCTCATGTGTCTAACAATAGAATCTTTGTCTTTTATCTCATCAGATGTATTTATTGACTTTAAAAACATTGGTCCACTATTAGTGGCAACCATAAAATTTATAAGTGGCCTTTTTTGGGGATCAGTCCACCCATCACTAACAATTGTCACCCCTTTATGTTTCCATGAATTTCTTATAGGTTCCAAAAGGTTTTCTACATGAATTCTCTCTTTTACAAGTAAAGGACCTCTCAATTTATTATATGATGGTGGCACATATCCACTAAGATTAGAAGTATTAGTTGCATAACAAAATGCACTTCTATAATAAGGATTTCTTGCTAAATTAAATGATAAACCTGAAGCATAAATCATCCTCCCAATTTCATAATCAAGAGTATCTCTGGCTTGAATATTGAAAGAAGAGTCCAAAGGACCTTTTCTTTTCTTTTCTTTGACATCTCTATTTTCAATGTTGCTTCATTGTCTAATTTTTTAAACTCAACAAGTTTTGACGAACTTACCTTTGGACAACTTCTAACTCCTTCTCCCTTAAGTTGTAATAAATTAGCTCTCACTTTAGTGTAAGATCCATTGAATGAAAAATCACATAAACTACATTTGATCACATTATTCCCTCCACCAGAAGTTTTTCTCAGTTTTGAAACATATCTCCACAAAGGTTTTGTTTCATCTTCTTGTTCCATAACTTGATTATTCATCTTGATTTCCTAAAAAAATATAATTCAAATTTTAAATATAAATCAAACATAATAATTATTAGAAAACTGATATTATATAATACATTTTATAAATATAATTATTAATAATCAATAATATAAATCATAAAAGAAACTTTTATGAAAGAAACTAACTGTGCAAAACATTATTATTAAGTCAGTTCCTATGTAACTTCGTAGGTAGATTTCAGTATGAAAGAAACTTTTTTATTAAATCATAAATTGGGTCAAATATAAATTAAAAAAAATAATTTTCTTTCGATATTAGTAATAGGTGCGTGGTCTCATTGAAGAAAAATAAAAACAAACTGAAAATAAAATGAAAACACAAAATATTTGCAAATTGGTTACTTAATTATCCAGGGAATCCAAGTAAAACGAAAGCAAAGGTAGATAACGTATCATTTATATATTGTTAGTGCTTTTCTGCATTTTATCTCTGCAGTTAGGCTTTTATACTCAATTTCAACATCAAAATACTCAGGTACGAATTTATACTCAAAATTAAAAAATAAAAAAGTAATAAAAAAAATATTTAAAATAAAGTTACCCTTTCTCTTTCCAAACTCTTCAGCTCCTTCCAGACTCTTTCACAACTCGTCTTCCACCTTCCGTCTTCCACAGCTCGTCTTCCACAGCTCGTCTTCCACAGCTCGTCTTCCACAGTGTCTGACTACCGTATGAAGCTTCCTCCATCAAAACAAGCGTCTTCCACAACTCGTCTTCCACCTTCCGTCTTCCACAACTCGTCTTCCACAGTGTCTGACTACCAGATGAAGCTTCCTCCATCAAAACAAGCGTCTTCCACTCCAGCAATCGTCTCCCACCACAGAGAACTCCGCCAGGAGACTCTTCTTCTTTTGTTTTTCCTCTTGCTTTTTTGATTCGTTTCTATTGTATCTTCTAAAATTTATACTAATTTTCAAAATAATTTAAGGAATCAAAATATTTTATGCAATACGATTTTCATATTCGAATATATTTGTTTTACATTTTATAAATATTTTGTTACCATTTACGGGTGGATTTTGTGATTTTGGTAAAAAATGTGTGTCCCATAAAGGTTAACCGTGTCTTTAATGCGTGTCTAAGGTTGTTGAACGTGTCTGGCGGGGAGCAAGGTGTCCGACGCGGTGTCGTTGCCGTCCCCATCGCGTATTGGTGTCAGACGTGTGTTGGAGCGGGGAAGCGGGTAATTATTCCCGTGTCCGAGCTTCACAGGTTTCAACGACCCCTTCCTCAGAAATCTCTGTGCTTGCTGTTTTGATAGCTTCCCATTTTTAGAGCATGCATTTTCCTCCAGTTGTTACAAATCTTGGGGAACCCATTCTTTAACAACTGCTGGAGCCTTGGACTTGAGAATGCTACTATAGTGAGTCTCCATCTTCGATTCACCGCTGCACGAAAACTTTCTTTGCTTTTGCAAATTCTTCGAATCCACATAAAGTCCAAAAAATTCACTATCTTACTTTCCTGTTCAAGAATTAAAGATTATGTATAGAAGCATTTCATGAGAAACCTTCGCAACAATTTGGAAAGGAAATAAGAATCTGAAAAGCATTGAAGTTTGCCTATTCCTCATAATTGTAGATCGTAGAGCGATAAATTTTCATAAAGGTATCAGAGAGCAAGGTTGCCCATTTATCATCCTGAGGTGCATGCAGAAGCCACTGCATGGCCACTTGGAACCCCTTACTCCTATCATCTTGTTACCCCAAGAAGCTCAATGACCCTAGCCAAACCAATCGTTCCAATCCGACTCAAATGCAAAATCAACCTGATTCTGCGAACTGCTACATTAATCCAAGCCACAAGCACTTCAAGTTTACCAATGAAAATGGTGAAAATAGAGAGAATTATAACACTGCAAATTCAGAAGACAATTAAACACGAAACTATGCTTAACTAAAAACATATAATCCAGAAAATTCATCCACGACACAGAAGTTTAGTAATCTAACATAGTCTATATATCGGTTCGAGTACAGCCAATTTTGCATACGACATCTACTCCATCAACAATTAAAAAAAAACATTGATTGTCTCAAAAACTCCACGGAAGAGCTAGCAATTCAAATTTCATTACACGGAAAATAAGCATCTATCGATTACCTGATGAACGAGCATGACGCCGACGGTGATCCCGGCCATGAGATCGACTTGGAAATGCTTGCACCATTTGTATGTGAATCAAGCGGAGGCAAGGGAGGAAGAACTCGAGCAACGTCATTCGCCTAACCTTCACACTCCACCTCGCAAAGGCAATGTTCGGCGGTGTCGTTGAGGACGAAGTGGCGGTTGGTGCTGGAGAGGAATTATCCTTGTCTTCCAGGTTGAGAATTCCCTCCTCTTCTCCAATCACGATTGCAAATGGCCATGGAGAAATTTGACACTCGAAAATGAAAAATTTGATGTTTTAGAATTTAAAAGAGAAGCTCACTGAAGAAGGAAGAGGCTGGAAGTGAGTGGGAGACTATAAAGAAGATTTGAGCGGGAGCGGAAACCGCTAGCTCTAAACGCAAAATAATTGAAACGAACAGTTAAAGAGCGTAAAATAAGTAAAACATAAAAAATAAAATGCGGATACTTACCTGCAGTCTTATAAAAAACTGATGAGACTTACCTGAGATTTGAAAAACCTCTGATAGGTTAATGTCTTTCCAGAGGTTATTATAACCTTCGTCAGCAAACCTCCTTTAAAATCAAAATTTGTTGTAGTGTTATATAATACATGTGGACAGGGGTGGCTCAAAGGCCAAGCAGGTAAAACAACCACTTTAGGCCTCAAGGCCTCAAAGGCCTTCAAAAAAATTTAATATGCTTTAGGCCTCAAGACCACAAAGGCCTCAAAAAAACTTAATACTCACTTATTATTATAAAATAAAAAATATTTAACTTTAAAATTATACTAACAAAAATTTAATTAAAAATATAATTATTTTAACTGGCTTAAGTTTACATTGATGTTATAAATATTATTTAATGACTTTAAATTTATATTGGTACTATAAATATTATTTAATGAATAATAGTCTTGAAACTTTCTTATAATAAATTAATAATATTTAAAAAAATTGAACAGTCAAGAATCTTTTTTGTCAAAACTTTTTAATTTATCTCTTCCCTATATTCCAACAGATTGATATTATCTCTTAATATGTCCTATCATTGTTTGACTCTTCCACTTCTCTTATTCTTTATTTACTTATCTTCTTTCTTCTTCTATCTCTTTGTTTCTTCCATAATATTATTTTAACTTATTTTCAATTTCAAATTTGTTTCATTTCATATTCATCATTTTAATATTGTGTATTTATGGGCGTGTCTTTACTTAGAGACTTTGAGCAGTAGATTGATTGAAAAAAAGTTTGTGTTCGACTCCTTTTGAGTGCATCAATATAAGGTAACAATAATATGACGTTGATCAATTGATCCCAATTTTTTATTTTATTTTTTATTATTGTTTAATTAATCTTAAAATAATTTGTGCAGATTCAAGGAAGAGAATTTAGTAGTTACAAATTATATTTAAAGACATACAAAGGACATGATCGAAAGATAATATCATAATAGGAGACTTGAGACTCTACAATCAAGCTTATTGTCTTGACAATCAGGTTTTATCTTTTTAACTTAGACTTATTTTATATACTAATAGGTTATATTCAGTGTGATATATATTATAATTTTTAATTTTATATAAAAATATACAAATATGACAACTAGAAAATTTGAATCAGGTTATTCAAAACTTAAAAAAAAAAAGTTCAACTTTTTTGTTGAATCACAAAAAGAGAATATGGATAAATTTATAAAAATAAACAAAAAAATGAATTAGAAAATACAGATGAGTCTTTTTTTAATGAAGAACATAACAATATAAATTTAGGTGTAGATAACAATATATATATATATATATATATATATATATATATATATATATATATATATATATATATATATAGGTGAACACAATAAGAAAGTAGTCAACGAAGATAATAATTTTGATTTTCAGACTCAGGATAATAATTTTGATTCTCAAACTCATGATAGTAATTTTAATTCATAAACCAATTTATATTCTTAATTATATAAAAAGAATAATTTTTTTCCAAATACATATTATAACATATAGAATAAGGTTAAGAACTATAGTACAGATTTAAGATCAACAATGTCTCAATAAAGATTAAACGGATTAGCTTTATTGTCTATTGAAAAATATTTTTTAAATAAAATTAATTATAATAATTTAATAAATAATTTTGCATCACAAAAAGTTCGAAAAATAAATTTTAGATAAAAATATCAATTTTAATTATTTTATTAATTTAAAAAAAGCTTTATTTTTTTATTTGCTTTAGGCTTCCTAAAGTCTTAAGTCGCCACTGCATATTGAAGCACATAAATGATATCATTTTAAAAAATAAGAAGTTGATATTATAGAGTTATTTGCTATGATCCAAACTAAATCATATGAAGTGCTAAGAGGAAAATATAAGAAAGTTAATTTTTAATACTCCGACTGGTATATTGAGTCATTGTTATGCATGAAAATGATTAGTTGAAAGGGAACGTACAGACTATGCTTAGGATGGGGAGGACTTACATCTCGCACTTATTGATTTAATAAAAAATGATTCATTGATTTATGAAATATTTATATTGATTTATGAAATATTTATATGATTTTGCTAGGAAGGATGATGGTGTTTTATTGGTGCAGTGGTTAAGAATGCTTTTAAGTGAAGATACATACAACACAACAAATTGCAAATCTTATCTGATGTATTACTGATGGAGAAGCTGGATAATCTTAGTACTGAAACATGTCATTTTTTTTTATCAACTTTTGATTTGCTGAAATTGATGTTTGTTCAAGCCTTAAAAAATAGGCCTAGGATGCCTGCTTGTTTGTATTTTGTTGTTTTTCTATAGTATATTTTGTTAAGCGTTATAATATTCTTTAAGCTAAGGCAGGTTAACTTTTTTGCTAATGGATTAGGGTATTCTAATGCTTGTAGTAAGGTAATACTTCAATTTAGTACACTATTATACATAATTTTATATATTTTGTATATAAGGTAATACTTCAATTTAGTACACTATTATACATAATTTTATATATTTTGTATATAGGATGGGATAATTTTATTTTCTCTATTTTTATATTTTCTTTATTGTGTTGTATATAAGATGAGATAACTTTATTATCTCTATTTTTATATATTCTTTATCATTGATAAACAAATATTTATAGATCATATCCCTCTTAAATTTAATAAAGACTATAAATATGATAAATTGAAAATGAACGAGACAATTAATAGAATGATAGAAAGGATACATTCCATGAAAATAAAAATTTAGCAAGGTAAAACGTCAACGTTAATTAATTTATATTCTCATATTTATATTTCAAATGTAATATATACTATAATCGTAAACTTTAATTTACTAAGGTGTATTTTTCAGTCTAAGATGTTATAACTTAATTTTTAATTAAACTAGTTTCGTATTAACACAAAAAAAAATTAAAAAATTAAAATTTTAAATAAGTAGTTTTTAGAGTCACTTAAGGCTTTATCTTTAATACACACAGCTTTGCTATAGATAAAAAAAATAATAAACTGAGTTACAGATTAATTAAAAGAATAATTAGAAAATGACTGTTTTGTGAGACTCCTTTTTTGAAGGGATAATGTTCTCATTGGTAGAGATAAGGTTCACAGTCTAAAGATTAGTATTTGAATTAAAAGTTATATTACTCATTATAATTGTAGTAATTAGTATATTAACTTAAATAAAATAAATATTACAAAAATTATATCAGTGTTAGCTAAAAAATAAAATTAATATTAGTTTAACTATATTTCATAAATTAAAATTAAATTAAATTAATACCAATTAATTAATAACTTTAATAAATATTAAAAACAAATTAAAATTAAGTTCACTTGACCAACACTAAATCTATAACAACTCTACTAAATATAAATATTACTTACCAGGTAACAAGGTAACTTGATACTTCCTATTTATCCGTATTGAAGGGTTATTACTTACTTGATAATAAGGTGACTTATACTTACTCTATATTCATGCAAGTGTTATTACTTACCTCGTAAGTAACTCTCACACAATACACATCTAATCATATCATACTTCATTTCAATACATTTTAGTACAATTGTCAAACATTTATAAATTACAAGCTACAATCACATATTTAATTTAATTTCATTAAATATATAAAATTAACTTTCTAGGTATAATTATATAAAAAAAATTAAAGCACAAAAATATAATTATCACATAATAATGCAACTCATTACAAGAGAAATTATATTTACTGAGATTATATTTGATATTTTTAGCTGTTTGCTAAGTGTGTTATCCATGCTTTGGCTTTCCCTTGGAAGATTCAACATCGCTAACGGGTTACTGGTAGTTTTGACTAATCCCTACAATGACACTTATTTACTAGCAGTTTTTAAAACCCCTTACTGCCAACAATTTTACAAACCCCTTTATAAACTCCCATTACTGCTAGTGATTTTTCAAACCTCTTAGGAACAAAACAAAGTCTAAAACTTTAAGAAAAAATATTACAACAAAGTTTGTAAAACTAGAGAAATATTACACAATTATTTGTTAGTCATAAAATTATACATTATTAAAAACAAAATAACATTATGGTTCTTAGTGTTGATAACTTATTTCTTCATTAGGAACACTTCCTTAATCGAATACCTAACATATGAAAAAATAATCATACTTAGTAACATTCAAATTATAATATAAAAAATATATTAATTTAATTAATATTTAAATACTACCGATGATGTTTGAAACATAGTAAAGTCATGAGGCAATTCTTCAGAATATTTTTTCACAAAAAAGTCATCATTACTTTTATTTCATTGACTTGTGATGTCAGTGTAAAATCCTATTTTAGAACACAAAACCAATGAAATTAGTCAAAACTCGATGTGAGGTTAAGTGCCCCAAATCCACATAACCAAATACAAGAGAATAAACATTGCAGAAAAAGAGAAATTGAAGCCAAGAATAAATTATATTTACACATGCTGAAATTTCCCTAGAGCTTCACATATATTGAATAATTCATATGAAGTTATGCATAAACCACGTAAATTCCAACAAGAAAAAAATGTACAAAGCCAAGGCAACAACATGAAACAAAACCTATAATGGAATTTTGCTAAGAGACCCAATTTGAATGTGTTTCAGGGCATGCAATCAAAGGCTTAGGAAAGAAACTAAAGTAGTTGTACCAAGAAAAAAAATTGAATATGTGGGATAAAAAAGAGATTATTTTAATTTACGTCCAATGAGAATTCGAATAGAATAAGGTAAAAAAAAAAGGAAAGAGGTAACTTACAAATTTAAGGTAAGTTATCAAATCATTTGACATACACAAACCACTAAAGCATTTCTAAATCGATTACCACAATGAAGTCAAATGACAAGACTAAAATGTCATGAATGTACAACAACATGAATACTTGGTCAGAATTAATGTTACAAGAAAATTTAACTAGAATATTAGCAAATGAATTCATTAACCTGAACAGATATAAAATAAAATATGAATTAATTGAGTTCCATCATCTAAATATTATAATAACTCAGTGAAGTTCCTGAAGTAATTTCTCCAAGCTCAAAATTACGTTATAACACAAACATGCAATACTTACATTAAAACAGAGAATATAAAACAACATGTAAAAAATCTAGTAATAATATAGCCATCACAAACAGGAAATATTAACTCTCGGTACTACATTCACTAGTAGAAAACATTCTTTTACGTCGCCGAATAATGTTGGTTAAAACGCTAACTGCCGTTGTCAAAAACGCGGTGGCATTTTTATAAATAAAATGACACATATAACGGCGGTTGGTGCGTAACCATCGTCGAAAACGAAGTAAAAAATTCAAAATTCAAAATTTAACATTTGGATTTGGTGGGCCACATATAACGGCGGTTGTGGCAAAGGAACCGCCATCATATGTGTGTCAAAAAATTTTTGGGGGAAATTGGGTAAAATTAGGACAACATATAACGACGATTATTACCTTTTAACCGCCGTTATATGATATAACGACGGTTGGTTCATCCCAACCGCCATTATATACCCTGTTTACCCCTTCCCCAACTCTCTTTCCCTTTCATTTTTTATGCTTCTTCCTCTTCGTGCAGCACTGTCTTCCACTGTTCCGACGCGTTTTTTTGCGATTTCAACCTCCATTGTTGCTCATTTTGCCTCCACTTCTCATTTCTTCCATCAAGGTGACTTGGTTCTACACTTTCACCGTTCGTTTTCGATCCAAGGTCCGTTCCTCTTTTGCGTTTCTCTCTTGGGTTTCGTTTGAACTAAAAACTCATTCATTTTCACTAGTTTTGATGTTTTATTGAATCTTTGTTGGATTTTTATTGTTTTGCAAGTGTTAATTTGGCTGTGTTTGCTCATTTAGCTTCGTTTTTGTGTTTGACCGCCGTCGTCGCACCACTTCTCTTCAAGAGGTATGTTTTTATGTGTATTAGGATTGTTGGCTGTAATGTTGGTGTGTTTTAAAATGCTATTTTGTATTTTATTTGGTTACAATTGAGTTAGAATGATTATGTGTGTTGAAATGCATGTGTGATATATAAGAAATGCATTTGGGTTGAGTCCGGGGATGTTCGATCCCTGACAATTTTATATGTTATCTGGTCATAAAGTAATCTGTATGAATGTTTTCCACTAAACGTCGTGATGGATCGAAGTTGGATAAATGCAAGTCGGATCAGTGATGTGTATGAGAAAGGTGTTGAAGATTTTTTAGAATTTGCTAAATAGAATGGAGTAGGAATAAATGGAAGATATTTTTGTCCACGTGTGAATTGTGTAAATAGAAGAAGAGTAGATATTGAATTGATACGAGAACATATTCTGTGTGATGGTTTCTTGAAGAGCTATACAACTTGGACTTGGCATGGTGAAGTTATAGACTTACCATATGGGAGTGAGGCGGATAAGTATGAGTATTCTAATATGTATTCTGAAGATTGTATGGAGGAAATGATTCGTGATATTGGAGAAGAGAATTTCCAACAAACCCATATGTATGACTCATTGAAAGATAATTCAACAACAAATTTGTATCCCGGTTGTTTAAGTTTTTCACGTTTGTTAGCAGTATTACGGTTATTTAATATTAAGGCAAGAAATGGGTGGACTGATAGAAGTTTTACTGAATTGCTTGAGTTTTGGCATGAAATACTACATGAAGGTAATTCTTATTGTAATTCTTTTAATATTTTGCATGAGTTCATCGCTTATTTATTTGCTACATTACTTTTATCTTATTGTAATTCTTTTAATATTTTCAAATTTTTCTTTTGTATTAATCATACTACAAATTACTAAATAAAATTTAATATATATAATTAAATTCATAATTTTTTCTAGTTATTTAACAATAAATTTCATAATTATCTTTGAACTTATTATTTTATTATCAAACTTACACTTATCTTATTTTTCTTACAATATTCTATTATTTTTATATTTTACTAATTTAATAATAATACTCTTATTTCATTTTATATTTTAATAATAATACTCCAAAGACTAAGAACAAAACAATAATTTAATCATATATATACCAATTTTTATGAAATTATTATATCAAAGTCTAACTATAGCACCACTACCATTAAAATTATATATTAATTCCAAAGTTAAAATTGAGATTTAATTATATTCAAGTAGTAATACAATCCTCAAAACTAAACAATTAAAAAATTGGCAATTTTTTTAAGTCATTGATTCACATTCAAAGGTTTCAAATAATCTCTAAATTAATGGTAATCTAAATTAAAAGTTTATAACTACTCTTGTTTCTTTATGTCAACATCCAATTTTGTCCGCATAATCTTTTAAATTAAAAATATGATAATAAAATAAACTAAAGAAATGAAAAAAATAAAAAATGAATAAATAATTTTTTTTTAATTTTTCCATTACAAAAAATAATTAATAATAGAAAAACGAAAATAACAAAAAAAATAAAAAATAAAAAATATATATAAATTGAAAACAACAGAATCCAAGAATAAAAAAACAAAATAATAAAAATAACAGGAAAAGAAAACTGTTTTCAAACTGTTTCCTTCATTTGCACTTTCAAAATAAAAAAAAAAGATAATAATAAAAAAAGAATCAGTCAATCTTAACTTCTCACAAAATAAAAATAAAGATAATAATAAAAAAAGAATCAGTCAATCTCACTCAATCTTAACTTTCCACAAAAAAAATAAAGATAATAAAAGAAAAGAATCAGTCAATCTCACTCAATCTTAACTTCTCACAAAAAAATAAAAATAAAGATAATAATAATAATAATAATAAAAAAGAATCAGTCAATCCACCTATGTTCTCCATTTCACAATAATAAAAAATAAAATATGACCGTTCTCAAACTGTTTCATCTCACGTTCATCTAAACTTCATCTTTAATAATAAAAAGAAAAAGAAAAAAGGAAAAAAGAGGGGGCCAATCTTTCAAAACTTCTCTGAACCACCTTCACATTTTTGAAAAAAAAATAATAATGAAAAGGAAAAAAAGAGAGATATTAAGGAAAGAAGAAAAAAAAAAGGATTCACGTATCATTAGTAACGGAGAGGAACGAAGAAAAAGAGGAAAAAAGAGAGAGAAAGTAGACAAGAAGAGAAGATTGATTCTCCTGTCTTACTATCTACAAACTGAGAAGCAAGGAACTTTTGAAAAGGAGACAATCATTTTTGAAGAACACTCACAGGTATGATTTGTAAGATTTAGATTTTCATATGAATCTTGAAATTTGAAACTTATAAATCCTGTGTTTTTATCTTCTTGTGATGTTTTTTTATTTCTTCATCATTTCATTTTCATATAAAGATAAAAAAAATAAAGGGAGGTCCTTTTGCTCTTTATGGCATTTTGTTTTTTTTTCTTATTTCTTAAATAATAATAAAATTCATCATATTCCATCTTCCATACATTATTCTTTGTATTTTGTGTTCCCAAAACCACTCAAAAACAGTCCCAAAACGACTTCTGCGGACACCGCCATTTTTTCCGCGCCACCAACAGCCACCATTTACCTCCAAAAATAGCCACCATGTAGTCCCTTTAATCCCAACAAGATGCACCCAAAACAGCAGCCAAATAATACCCAAAACAACACCATTTTGCCTCAAAAATAGCACCATTTTTATCTCCAAAATGACACCACTTTACCTACAAAACAGTACCGAAACAACCATGAAAAGCCACAAAAACGGTGCAAAAAAACGCCCCGTCGACACCACCGTCGTCGACAATGGCAGCCGCCGCCATCGCGCCACCTCCGTCGACGGCGTTCATCGTCGTCGCCTGCCGCTGTCGGCCACGCCCTCCCTGCTTCGAAACAACACCTGCATTGTCTCCACTGTGCCATGTGTATTCCAAACCCTAGTGGGTTCCTGATTAGTGGGGTGCTCTCTGCACCCCACATGTTTGAGCCTGCACCCACACTCTCCAAAATCCCTAAAATGCCCCTAACCATAAGTTGGGTTTCTGATTGGTGGAGATACTTCCTGCACCCCCATTAATTAAGTTCTGCACCCATACTCTTCTCAATTACCAAAATGCCCTTAACCCAAGTTGGGTTTCTGATTGGTGGAGATACTTCCTGCACCCCCATTAATTAAGTTATGCACCCATACTCCTCTCAATTACCAAAATGCCCTTAACCCAAGTTGAGTTTCTGATTGGTGGGGTTACTTCCTGCACCTCCATTAATTAGGATCTGCACCCACACTTTTCTGAATTTCAAAACTGCTCCCACAAATACTCAAAAAGTCACCATGCACCACTTAAAACTCACATATTTAAGCTTTGCATTACCACGAATTCATTCAGTCACGTTCCATTTCTGCATACATGATCCCGCTAAAGCTAAAGTGTCAATTTTATGTTGCATATAACTGTTGTATGTTATTTTTCGACACCGAATTTGGCACCATTTCTCAAAGCCCAGGCTTCAAACCTGGCACCGTTTCTCAAAGCCCGGGCTTTAAACCTGGCACTGTTTCTCAAAGCCCAGGCTTTAAACCTGACACTATTTTCTAAAGCCCAGGCTTTAAACCTAACACTGCTATCTAAAGCCCAGGCTTTAAACCTGGCACTGACGCCATTCACTTACCTTACTTTCAAACACAAGCTTTCAAAAAATTCAAAATATCAAACCAACCAACAATTTTATCAAACAAAGAACTACGTAACCCTGATTCTCCATCACTGATGGAGATACGTAGGAGAAAGGTCAAACCTTGTCTGGCTCCCTAAAACCAAAAAAAATATTTTGTTTGTTTTATCTTAATCTCTTTCTTAGGAAAATAAATGTTTTAATAAATCACACTTAGATTACTTATTTAATTAAAGGTACCGTCTTAGGACGGAGGTTGTGGGGGTGCTAACACCTTCCCCACACGTAATCGACTCCCGGACTCGAAATCCGTTTTCGCAAACTTGTCTTATCTTGTTTTTGGTTTTTCATAGTTTTTCCTTTAATAAATTATGGTGGCGACTCCACTATTTTGAAAATTAAATTATTTTTGTTCGTCGTTCTCGTTGTGGCCCCGGTTGCGACACTTTATCTTTTTTTTTTTTTTTTCTT
>Ga0209700_104873_pt1 | contig 23497 bp, 20 predicted proteins | sample SiratroredBW_FD_187528 | JGI IMG/M metagenome (GOLD analysis project Ga0209700, IMG submission 187528) | Root nodule microbial communities of legume samples collected from California, USA - Siratro red BW (SPAdes) (version 2) | ecosystem: Host-associated > Plants > Roots > Nodule | place: USA...
TATATATATATATTTGTATTCTTTTTCCCTTTCCTTTAACAGAAATAAAAGTAGGTTAGGTATAAAGATTTTAAAAAAAATAAATCATTTTTATTAACAAACTTTTTTTTAAGAAATAAAGTATTACATTCCAAATAATTTCAAAATTAAAAAATAGTAACCATAAACAAAGCATCTTTAAAAAATAATAAAAATATTCAATTTCAATAAAAAACAAAAAACAGTTTTAGAAATTAAAAAATATAACCAAATATCACCAAACCAAAATTCTTAAAATAGAACTACGTGTACCCTGATTTTCTATCATGTATAGAGATACGTAGGACTAAGGTTAAACCTTGTCGGGTCTAAATAAATAAAAATATATATATGTTTGTTTGTTTTATTTTTGTTTGATATTTTTATCTGCCTAATTATTATTTATTGTTATAATTTTTATAAGCCTGTTTTCTTGTTTTTTTTTTTATATATTTGTTTGTTTTTAGTCTCATTTTTATTGTTATTATTTGGGGAAAAAATGATATTTTTAAAACCACACCTATTTTTATCCATTTGATTAATGGTACCGTCTTAGGACGAGCGTTGTAGGGTGCTAATACCTTCACCACACGTAACCGACTTCCGAATCCTTACTTTGGTTTGCAGACTATGTTATTATTTCATTTTTATTTGGTTTTTCTATGGTTTTCTATAATAAACTATGGTGGCGACTCCAATCTCAATTTAAATATTTTTTTTTTAAATTAAATTTTGATCGTCCCGTCGTGATCCCGGTTGCGACAATCCCGAACACAAAAAACATCAATTTCCATATGCTTGGTTCTAGAGTGAAAAACTGGATTATGAGTTATGGCAACTGCACTCTTATTATCACACAACATAACAGGAGTACAAAAATAAATAGACAGTTCCTTCAATAAATCTTGAATCCATAAAATTTCAGCAGAAGACTGAGCAAGACTGCGATACTCCAGTTCAGTACTAGAACGAGCAATAACCCGTTGTTTACGAGACCACCTGAAATTAAATTGGAAGCCAAAAAAATTGTTGATCCAGAAGTAGACTTTCTATCATCAACATCAGAAGCCCAATCAGCATCATATAATGCAGTAATAGAGAGAGACTTAGAAGTAGAGGTTGGTTGTATATGAAGGCCATATGAAATTGTGCCCTTAAGATACCTTAAAATTCTTTTAACAGCAGTCCAATGACCTTCCAGCGGATTGGACATAAACTGACAAACCTTACTAACAACATAATTGATTTCTGGTCTAGTAAGAGTAGCATATTGCAATGCTCCAACAACTGACCTATAAAGAGTAGGATCTGAAAATATATCTGATCTAGTCTTAGATAGCTTGCAAGAAGCAACCATAGGAGAGGAAACAAATTGAGCTTCATTCATCTTTGTCTTATGTAGAAGATCACGAATATACTTGCTTTGAGCATCACTATAGAGTTGTTTGGCTGATACTGAATTTCTATTTTCAAAAAATAGTTCAATCTGCCCAGCTGTTTAAGAGATAATGTAGAATTCAAACTAGAGGATATTTGTTGAACAATACTCAGAGATGTGTCTGTAATAATAATGTCATCAACATATGCCAATATGTATACAGTTTGATAATTATGCTGATAGACAAAGAAAGAAGGATCAGCCTTGCTCGAACAAAACCCAAGTTGTAACAGAGTAGTTTTAAGCTTGTCAAACCATTGTCTAGGTGCCTGTTTAAGACCATAGATAGCTTTATTAAGCTTGCAGACCAAAGTTTTATTAGTAACCTCAAATCCTAAAGGTTATGTCATATAGACAGTTTCATCAAGACTTCCACTCAAGAAGGCATTATTAACATCTAAGTGAAATAAATCCCAGCCATTAGTTAAAGTAATTGTAAGAATTATCTTAATAGTAACAGGTTTAATAACTGGAGAGAAAGTTTCATGAAAGTCAAACCCTTGAATTTGATTGAATCCTTTGGCAACTAATCTTGCCTTGTATTTTTTAACAGTACCATCAGGATTTTCTTTAATACAAAAAATCAACTTGCAGCCTACAGCCTTTCTCTCAGGAGGAAGAGAAACCAGATCCCAAGTGTGATTATTTACAAGAGCTTCATACTCTTGTTTCATTGCAGTAGCCCAATTCGCATCTTTGCGAGCTTGAAATGCATTACAAGGTTCAATATTTGTTAGCAATAGTGAAGGATGAATTCTTTTTCTAGTAATTCGAGACTTGGAGCGAGTTTGCATAGAATGAGTATTAATGGGCTCAGATACATCCTCAGATTCAGTAGTAACAACAGTCGGAATAGTATGAGTAGACTGGGGGTGTAGTAGTCAAAGACTGTGTGGGAGGAGAAAGATTAGGATTGAGATTAAAAAATTGTTTACTACTAAGCTTAGGGGTAGAAGATCGTGTAAACATATCAACATAAGGAAATCTGATTTCATTAAAGATGACATCTTTAGAGATGTAAATTCAACCAGATTTAGATAGACAAAAATAACCTTTATGAGATCCAGAATAACCTAGAAAGACACACTCTTGTGAGCAAAATTCAAGTTTGTGCTTATTATATGATTTAAGAAAAGGAAAACAGGCACAACCAAAGACTTTTATAAAAGAATAGTCAGGTTTGCTTTTATACAATACAGTGTAGGGGACACGAAATTGTAAAGAAGCAATAGGTAACCTGTTAATCACGTATACAGCAGTTTGAAAAGGAAAATCCCAAAATTTCAAAGGAAGGGAAGCATGATGTAGTAAGGTTAGACCCAACTCAGTTATGTGTCTATGTTTTCTTTCAACAACACCATTTTGGTGATGAGTGTGAGGGCAAATAAGTTTATGTATAATGCCAACAGAACAAGAACAAAAATCAACAATTTTATTGGTAGATTGTATATTACATTGAGTCAAAACAAGTCTCAACACATTATCATTTGGGTGACCTAATCTAGCGTGCCACAGATTACTGGATTTAGCGGAATTAACACCAACAGACTATGGATTATTAGCTGATTCAGAAGTAGTATACAATTGAGATGTCTTTGACATGACAGGATCAGTACAACTTTGAATCTTGAGATCAGGAAAACAATATAAACCATCAGCTCTAACAATGCCCCAAAGAAGGATTTCATTGGTGGCCTGAGATTTAACAATAGAATAATGAGGAAAGAACTCAAAATAGACATTGTTATCAAGTGCAAATTTATTGACACTAAGAAGGATTTTGGTAATTGAGGGGACATGCAGTAAATTGTGTAAGTAAAGAGAAAGGTTAGAATTCTTGAGAAAAGAAGAACTAGAACCAAGAACTTTCAAACCTTCACCATTGCCAATGTAAATCTAATATGGGCCTTCAAAATTATTTAACTGCTGAATATTTTGAGAATTTCTAGTAACATGAAAAGACGCCCCTGAGTCAGGTATCCAACTTGAGTTACCAAGTTCTTGTGCAGAAGAATTTGTAACAATACACTGGCACATCAATTGAAGGTGCAGAACGAACTTGAGTAGTGGCAGGATTAATCCATGTATTTGATTTGGGAGTAGCGTTAAATTGTGTAGTTGAAAACTGAAGAGGCTGATTTGTTGTAGGATCATATAAAACTAGAGATTCATGTGGTTGATAGGAAGGATCTCCATGGTAAAAACAAATGTTGGTTGTATGACCATATTTGAGACAAATTTGGCACTGAAAATTAGCAAACCTACCACCACGACCTGGACCGTTGTGACTGCAACCACCTCTATCAGCAGAGGAAAGACCAAAGTTTCCATGAAAGTTATTGGTACGAACTTGCGATCTTGTATTCGCAACATATGCTTCAGAGTAATTAACCGAGGGAAATATTTTCTGCTGAAAACGATTAGTACGAGATTCATGGGCAAGAAGAAGTGCCTCAACCTCCATGATTGGAAGTGTTTCAAATTTACTTTCAATAACAGAAATAACAGGTGTATAGTCTTGTGGAAGACCTTCAAGAATAGCATCAACATACTCGTCAAGTTTGACTAGACAACCAATTCTAGCCAGTTCATCTGCAATATTTTTTATTTGTCCCAAGAACTCTCTCATAGACTTGTTTTCAAGAGCCTGTGCACGAAGATCAGTGCGTAACTGCCTTGCTCTACCTTTGGTTTGGGTAAAGAAATGATCATGAATATGTTCCCAAACTTGGTACGAGTGAATTGCTCTAAGAACTCGAGACAAGATAGTCTTGGACAAAGTTGATTGCAACCAAGAAAGCAAGATTTAATCTTGGACTTCCCATTCTTCATATGCGGGGTTAACATTTCCAAAAAGACGATCATCTTTAGTGAGAAAATTTGAAGGAATCACTGGACTAACAACAACCCTTTGAAGTTTATGAGATTTAATAACAGGTTCAACCTACCGCTTCCAAAGAAGATAATTGGAATCATCAAACTTTTCAGCTATGGAGTTTGGAAAAAACTGGGAGGGAAATGGGAGGGAATTTGTACTGGCCATTGTGAATCAGTGACTGGCTCTGGATACCATATTGAATTTTGGTATGAAAGAGAAATAGAGAAAAAGTAAAAATAAATATTATTGTATTTGATAATAGTGCATATCTATTCAGTACAAAAGGATCAACTAATATATAGACATGAAGGTCCATATAGAGTTGATACAGAATAAGGCCCATGCATGGGCCAAACTGAGAAAACAGAACAGTCAAAATATAACTAACATTGAACATTACTAATAGACGTCGTCAAAATGTCCGACACGATTTCGGCGCTCTTGCTGGCAAATGATGGAGAAAACAGAGTTGTGGGTGGGATAGGTTCCATCAAAAGGACTTGAGGACGAACAACAACATATTCTTCGTTCAACCCCAAAAGGAATCGAAAATGCTGGTCTTCTTTCTTGTATAGAACAACGTTCCAACTTGAAATACAAGAACAGTGAACAGTACAAGTGCAATGAATAGTCAGACGGTAATCCTCTAACTCTTCCCAAATGGTTGTAAGCTTTGTGAATAAATCACTTACAGAAAGAGCACCTTGCTTCGGGAAATTAAGGTTTTGTTGGAGTTTCCCTACACTCAGCTAGTCACTATGAGAAAAACACTCACGTGGGTTTATTCAAATGGCTGAAACGATTTCTATTTTGTCAATGCTTCAAGCGATTTGGGGAAAACAGAGTGCATCATCCACGAGTGGATGAGGATGTTGCAACGTTCCCAAAGAGGATAAAGAGGATACAAAGGATGGTGAAGCTTTGGAATAGGGATTGTGCCCGAAAGGAACCCGAACTTGATTTTGGCTATCATAATGAGGAAACCATGGTGTTAGATGGGTTTTCACTAGAATGAATATAATACGGAGATAATGGATTTTGAGAAGGATCTACATTTTGGTTGTTGGGGTTGTGATGAAGTGGTTGATAAGTGTTTGAGGTGGTGCCTGTGCCGGTAGAAGTATTGGTGTTGCCTCTAGCCATTTCAGGAGAACCTAGAGTTCATGATACCATATGAAAAATTATATGCTGATGGAGAAAATTATTCCCTCATATTTCTCTGATGGAACAAAGCCATATATATAGTTACATAAAAAAATATCCGACCATAATGAGGTGGCAGAAAAAATAGCAAACAATTGTAAAATTGCAAAAAGAAAAATAACATAATGCAAAACATGAGAAACGAGGAGTAAGATTGTTATGCCAATCATGCATACTCGTCATTGGTTTTATCTGATGTATTGTTCTTTGATGCACTCTTCTTAGTTGTGACTTAAAAGTCTTTTTAGTTAAACAAAATGACTATATTTACTTTCATATTACTCAATTTGAGAGACTTTATCACATAATTGGTAAAAGTTTTCCACATTTCTATAACAAAAACATCAAATCCATTTTTCTAAAATGGAATTCGTTGATCTTTTAAGTTTTCGGATTAATTGCATAATTCAAAAACTTATTGGATTAATTACATAATCCAAAGAATTATGGATCATTCAATTCAAAATCTCCCAACTACATTTTCGACATTTGTTATAGCCATGAGAGATGCAGGTATAAAACATTGGATGCACAAAGCAAGTGCCATTCACAGCACATGGTCAGCAGGTCTTTTTTTGTGTGATGGTCTTCACATAAATCTGCATAATGTTTCATTTTCTTTGTTCTGACATTATATAGTCCACCTTTGGCACTTCTTCAGCTTAGGTTTGGCTGTTCTTTCGTTTTAATAAATTTATTTTCCTATAAAAAAGGCTTATTCAGATTGAAGGGATGTGTAGCTTTTGGAAGTGTAACGCTTTTCATTTTCGGACTCCTTTAAATACGAGCATAGATACCCAAAATTACCAACACCAAAGGAATTGAGAGAAAATTTGGAAAGCATAGCCTTGTTAGCTTTTATTATCTCAGGCTCAACTGTCTCGACTATAATAACTATAATATATTGTACATTTAATAAGAAATTCTATTACGTGGATGAGGTGTGGTATTTTGAAAGTTGCCCTTGTCGACGACCCAAAGAATATGCTGTGACTATCCACAACAAACAAACCTACAGAACGGAAAAACACACGTTAGTCTTGCCCATATGAACAGCAAAAAAAGGAAAAAATATATACGAGTATTGATAACTATTTGAGATAATAGGGAGTCAGTTATATGACACAGGGTATGGAAATAATCGGTATATTTTTCTAATTTTACTTTTAGAATTCTTAAAAAATGGAGGAATATTTGATGAACACGGACAGGATGAAAGGTTTGAACATACAGGCAGGCCATAAAGGGAAACTGTCGATGGGTTCCCGTTGAAAGTACCAAAAAGCATTTTGTACATTCCAGCTGCTGCAGCATCTCCAAGTCTTTGAACCAGGACATCTATGCATACCTGCGACATAAATTTGGCCATTGATATATGAGCTCATTCCATGCACCATCTAGAAATGTCCAAGAAATATGTATAGGGTGTATAATAATGTTATAGCAGTGAAGCCATTGGCTCTCTAAATTGAAATAGCAGAAAATGGTTATTAGAGGAAAAACGAAACAGAAAATGGTCGTACTTTGGCTTTATACTTCTCATCCTCTGAAACAACGGTAAATAGAAGTTCTCTACCTGGCCTTGTCACAACATATGTAACAACCTGCAATGTTGTCACACATGATCACGAATCCACAAAAGTGTGCAAAAGTTAATTTAATCAACAGTTTACTATTTTATATCGTGAGTAGCAGGTGACGGTCATGAATTTCTCTCAAAGATGAATGCAGTATGGAGTATTGTTGAGAGAAAAGTAAGAAGTGCATATGCTGAAGAATTTAAGTTTTAACTACACAACGAACTCCATATTTCTATAATGAATGTAAGAATACAGAAACACAAATACCTAAATAGTTACTCTTTTTAATTACAGGAACCTACCATTTATCCACCGGTCAAGGAAACACTGTCTGGCAAAAGGCAGATTAATTAATTTCTGGACTGACATAGGGCTCACTGACTCTATTGCCAAGATGACGATTATCGATAGGAACTTACACAGTCAGCTTAAAGCAAAGGACTCAAATTTGATTTTACACAAATCATGGCAAACACCTTCCTTCATGCCACAAGACATTCAACATCAAATCAGCCAAGCTATTATTCCTATGGTTGATAAGCTCCTATTGGATTGAAGTTTACTAAAAATGGTCATTTATCTATCAAGGATGTTATCTACATATTCACTAGACTAAACCAATTGTGCCATAGGGAAACAGAATCACGAACAAAGACATTACTCCTTCCAAACCTTTATCCTTTGGAGACTTTTGCATCATGTTACGTAAGAATGATTTTTCTAGGAAACGTGGATTCAATGTGATATCTTTTTCTCCTCATTGCTATCATGCCTTTTGTAAAATAAAATAAAGAATGTTGTATTTCTTTTTTTCTTTATTAATAAATCTAAGAATGTTGCATATGATTGATACAAGTTGTTGAACTAACCTAGTTAGGTTTGCAAGTTGTATAGTAATGCTATATCCTTCTTTTCGTCTAACCAAAAAAAGGAACCTACCATCTGCATAATAACATACCTTTATAAAACATTCAGGTCCCATGCACCAGACTTGTTAAAAGAGAAACGTAGTTAATGAACTTTGATTTAGTTAAAACATTTGTCAATTAATCATATGCATTACTAATGGGAATGTATCCGGGCAGGACTTTTCTGAAGTGACAATAATATACCTTAATATATTTGGTCCTCATAGCAAATAGGAATGGAGGTAATAAGCAATGTCTCATAGTCCTCGATTAACTATCATAAACTCTAAATTGTGTTTCAACTAGACAGACAATATTTTATATCATACAATGAACCTACACAAATACTTAGTTTACTTGACACATTTCTAACACGATATAATGTTAATTAATGATTATATTAAAGAAGGAACCAATATTTGTTAAGTAGTAGAGAATAACCTTTCTCAATGTCTCACAAATGGCAACCACCACCCAATTTGGCCAGACAGCCAGAGTAACTAAATTTAAGAAGCCAACAATCGGTGTTGAGCATATAGCTATAGTCACCCCAGCAACAGTAAGAATGCGTCCCTGTACTAGTAAAGAAATATTTACATATTAGTAACATGAATCATTATACAAAAAATCAAAGAATAAAAATTATGACTGACCTTTTTTCATCATTATTGTTAATAATATTACCTCTTCAAAATGGTTACTTCAATTAATGGTCATAAAAAACTATTCTATTATTCATTGTTTATGCAAGTATAGAGATGGCAAAACAGACAGTCTAAACAAGCCCAACAAGTAAATAGAAAAGAATGTGATGGACCAGCCCAGTTCATATTCCAAAGGAGTTGTAATGTTATGCCTAGTCCAACCCCCATGTCTAGACCATTTTGGTGTGCTACTCCTTCATTCCTATAAAATAGCAAATACTGAGCACAACTTCCCACAAGAAAACGCGGAGCCCAACAAAATTATGGGCCAAAAGAGCCATTGGTCCATGAGACACCTAAGGCATGAAGGGTGTATGAGCCTAAAAGGAAGAAGGGAAATCCTAAAGCTGAGGTGCCATGAGTAGTGGAGAGGTTGTTAGTGAGAAATTTGTTTTTTATCATTTAGACTCATGAGGAAGAGGGGTATGGGAGTTCTGTTATTTTCTGATATTCTGTTAGAGGAGCTATGCTATGGGCACTTGGAGGCTTCCTCCTCTTGTAGCCTTTTTATTGAAAATGATACATAATTCTCCAGTTGCTTAATATTTTTTGCTTCTACATTTACCACTATAATATTGATCTGTAACAGAAAATTGTACAAACCTGTATCTCTTCACATTTTCATATATGTAATTTGGAGATAATGACAAGTGAACTTTTTCTAAATGTGTTCACTGAATCTGTCATGACCTCATTACTTGTATTTTGATTGTTCCAGTTTTTTTCAAACAATTTATTGTGGAAATGGAAGCTTCTAGCACTGCACTAGGCACTAAGCTAATACAGAAGAAACGACCTATTACTTTTTGGAGCAAGAAACCTCCTATTATATACGTGTATTAGAGAAAGAACGAGAAAATAAATGTGTAATTGATTGTTTATACAATTATCAATTAGTTGGAGCTGAGACTCTTGTCAGAAGAAATTTGTTAGATAGTGAGGCAAAAGAAAATAGTTTTGGATTTGGGAGGGTCCAAGTTCCTCAAACTACCTGGTAGTAATCAGTTGAGAACATTATCGAGTGTGAGGTGCACTTTCACATCAATAAATGAATTCTTGTTTTCTGATTCCCTGTTTTGATCCCAGTGCTATCACATTATTTCTCTTTGACCAACGTGTACATCAACTCAAATGGTACCACAGATCCCCACCAAAAATTGGTGACTGGGATGCTTAGCATAAAAAACTCAATTGAAAAGAACCAAGGTTGGTGTGATCACTGCAAGAAAAACTAGGACATACTAAGGAGGCATGTTGGATGCTTCACGCAAAACCATCAGATCTTAAACTACTTTACAAGGATATCATGCGCTCATACAACTATTATTGAAAACAGATCATAAAATGCAGCTGAATCCAATCTATTTAGCCGAGATGCAGTTTTTTCAAAAATTGCTTAAAAAGGGTCTTCAAAATACCAGTACACACTCTTCCACTACTACACTTGCTCAAAAAGGTGATCCTTCTGCTGGTTTTCATGTCAACCACCAGAAACCCAAGCTCTTGGATTGTTGATTTTGGAGCCTTGGATCACATGGTTGAAGATATTAATGTATTTAGAAAATACACCCATTGCCACGCTAATTTTACTGTATATAGCAGATAGAACCACTTCTAAAGTGGTTGCTAAAGGTTTTGTGATTATTTCTGACATCACTCTTGAATCAGTTTTTATGTCCCTAAATTGGTCTGCAACTTACTGTCCAGCAGTAAATTACCTGAAATTAAGTGCATAACTAAATTTCTTCCACACGTGTGAATTTCAGGATCATGAAGTAGGAAGATTGGCAATGCTAAGGAATGTTCAGGGCTCTACCTTTTCAGGGTAGAAGATCGAAACAAAAACATCAATACTGCCCATGTGTAGTCACTTGATCCATGGATATAGAAATACCAATCTCCCCTGCAACCGTAAAGAGAATTCTAAGCCTTCAATATTCTTGAGGTAAATCAAGAATCTGGGCACACACTTGAGCATGGGTGTTCTTTGCTTTCTTGGGTTGAAGTCACTTCTCCATAAAGACAATCTTAGGAAACGGGATGTAGATACTAAGAGACAACCACAAGAGTTTTCCTCATCTTTTTTACAAGTGAGGACATTCCACAATTATTGCAGCAGGTTGCACTTTCATTCCAAAAGGGCTTATCTACGAGCTTTTTTTTTTTTGCAATTCATGCATCTACCTCTCATGTTAACAGAAAAAGAATATTTGTGAAATAAATGCTGTTGGCAACAATTTTTTAAATGAAAATTATTACATAGACGGCAACTTTTTAAAACTTTAAAAAAACCTAAATCTAAAATCTCATTTTGGATTTTTACAGTTTTGAAACTTAAAACTAAAAGCCACTTAGATTGGCCTTAATTACCTCATGAACCAGACTACATACAACTTTCATCAATAGTTCTATAATTTACTGTTTTTTTTTTATAAAATTCATGCAAGGCATAACTGGTTAGACTGGCACCTCAAAGCTCAGCAATCATTTTCCATCACAAAAAACAATCTATTAAAAAGAAAATTAAAAGAAAAATAAAAACATGGGAGACCAAACCAAACCCATGTACAAAACTTACAAACAAACTTCCTTACAAAGCATTAAAAAAACGAAAATAAAGGAGTTGATACCTTTACCAAAAAAAAATCTAGACTAATACTGCAGGAAGAGAATCAAACCACTGAAATTCTAGTCTAACCCAAAATTTGCAAGCTTATCAGCACAATGATTACCTTCATGAAAAATGTGAGTTATCTTCCACTTCATAACATCACAATTCTTCATGGATTTCCTCCATCTACCCCTCAGAGACCACGGGACAATTTGAGGAGAAGAGAAAGCTAGGCATACCAACGAAGACTCGCACTCAAATCAGACATGCCTATAACCACCAGCCCAAGAAGATTCAGTGGCCAATATAACCCCCATAAGCTCAGCATTTAATGATAGTCATTGTACAATGGTTTGAATTTTGATGTTTGTCAGTGATAGAAAAGGGAATAATAAGAGGGTGTGGAAAGTTTATTGAAGAAGGAAATTTAAAAATTAATTAGGTGTTTGCTGTTAACAGCTGTTGTGGGTAGGGGACTGAGACTTTCTTTTAGGAAGGAAGTCTTTATATTCTTTTCTTATGTGGTAGATCAGGAGTGAGGATAGTAGTTTTGTGACAGGAAATGCACTGTGAAGGGAAGTATTTTCCTTCATAAACCTGTATTAGGTAGTTTACTGAGAATTGATAGTTTTGAGGGACAGTCCCTACAATTTCTCTTCTGAGTTTTACCTTCTTTGTGAAGGCTCTTAACAGCCAGGGTTTTTCCCCTACAGCAATTTGTGATACCTGAGTTGGATCTCCTGGTTATAGAAGGTCAACCTCTATATAATGTGTTCTTACTCATAGAAAAGCAAAAAGCATATCATAGTTGCTAGATCAAGTACTAAAGCGGAATATTGAATTACGGCTCTCACGTTTTAACTCTTATTGTTAGAAAAAAATCTTCAAAAAGGGCCAATGTGAGAACACATGTCATTTCATCCCAGAAAATCTGAATCTAGCTTTTGTGAACTTCAATGATCAACTAACTTATCTCCCCTCATGAATGTCTTTCTGAGCTCTAAGAATTACCTATGTATAAAGTTGGGTGTTTGTGCCATGCTGAGGGTAATTTTAGAAAAACAAAATCGGAAATCTGTACTTAGTCTCCTAGCATTGTCAAATTTTATAATTAGAAACAAGTTTGAAATCAACTCCAAAAGAAAGATGAATATATACCATGAGGAAAAAGTTATTTCAGGAAGAGCTTACCGTCAAGGACAGCTGTCCACCAAGAATAAAAACAGCAATAAAGCTATTTATCTGGGCAAACAACCTTCTTCTTCCTACAGAGCTGGTAACTGTGGTGGCAATCACACTCACTTTCTGCAATAACAGACTCTAAGCTTCAGAGGAAATTTACAGACCTATGGGTGCTTGAAAATCCAACTTAAATCAAACAGAAACATATATAGCTTCGGAAATCAATCATCAAAAATACATATTGTGTTCAAATAGTATTAATTAAATTGTCTGTATGGGTTGCACTTATGTATTCATTAATAGCTTGCTTGCAATAAATTAAAGGGGTTGTTATAATTATAAAAATAAGTTGGCAGATCCTATATATATGCATTATTAGAAATGTTTCTATTTATTTCCATATCATATCTTTATTATTAGAGGATATCAAATCTCCACTGATTTTTCTCTCTCAGCGTAAATGAAGCTTCTATATTGTCTCAGAATCCTTCAGTTCAATGTCTATCTCTTTCCTATAGCTTAACATGGAATCTGAAGCCTTCTTCTAAATCATGTTCTAAATCATGTTGGCCTGATACACCCATTGTCTCTGAAGGACCTTTTTTTTTTTTTTTTTTTTTTCAGTGAACCTTTCTCTCAAGTTTGCATGAACTATACCGGCACTTCCTCGGATGAACTTTCTAGTAGTAAACACCATTTTCACAAGGTAGGGGTCATGCTCTGTCACTCTATTCAATCATCTAAACACCGATGCCAACCACCCATCCATGCGCCCTCATGTATGACTTCTCTCTCGTTCCAGTTGCGACTCTGCAGCACATGGTTCGGCAATTGACAACTGACCAACCATTGTCCAAGTCCCCTCCTCAGCACGCTCCCGCCCCTGTAGTGGTTGCTCCATTGGAGTCTGTTTGGTGGTCCGATCTATTTTTCCCTCTTAAATTATTTTATTTTGTTTTTCCAAAATTTCAAGAGAAAAAGGTGCCTTCCAACACCGCATCAACCTCCAAACGAAATTCTCCAATCTTTCTTAACTATATTCTTAGTATTCAAAGATGGACAAAGTTTAACTATTCCACTTGGGCTTCCAAGAGCAAGTTATGATTAAGTGGGTCAGGCTACAAATCTCATCTCACTACAATTCTTGAATTCATTCCTACAGACCAATGTGAACAATGGATAAAGATGGATGTTCAAATATGTAGTGTTATTAAATCCACTGTTCACACCTCACTCAAACCTATTTTTTGTCCCCATGAATACATTCATAAAGAACAATGTGAACAATGGATAAAGATTGATGTTCAACTATGTAGTGTTATGATCCACTATTCACACCTCACTCAAGTTTAATTCCAGTTTTTTTATTGCCATTAGTTTTCAATTCTTTTATTTATAGTTTTCATTCAGTTCTATGAATCATTTCCACTTAATTTCATTTTCAATCTTTAGTTTTTCTCATGCTCTGTTTTTCAGTTTCTTTAGTGTTCATCGTTTTTGCGAATTCATTTCTTCTCCCAATTTTAATTTGTTAAGGAGATTATGAAGCAAGGGAACTATACACGAGATGCATCTTTGGGGATTTGACCTAGTTTAGTCTATACTACTAGGAGGAACTTAATTTTATTTTGAAAACCAGACGCAATTAAAAGTTTATCACTAGACGTGAGAAAGGAAGCAGCGGGTGCATCGTCAAGTGGGTTGGGCTGGAAGAAAGGGAAAAACAGCAATATGTTACAGGTGTGTGAAACGCACACCAGGAAGAAGTCGCGAGTGTGGGTGCATGAGGTGGCAGAACTGCACGGATGAGGGTAGTTCTTGTAGCACGGTCACCGAAGGAAAAGAGTGCTTGGTGACAAAAGGAAAAGGCACGCAATGGCCGTAGGTACTGTTCACCCGAGAGAAAATGGGGTCTTCTGTGGGTTGCAGATATTGCTCACCCGGAGAGGGAAAGAAAGGGATCGAAGAAACCTTAAAACTAATGATACCATAAAAGAAAGAGTTATCTGAATGTTGTGTCCAATGCAGACCACATGGTATGTATTTATACTGATTTACAGAATCAAATACAATAAATTCTTTCCTAATAATCAGGGATCAGTGATCCTAATTTCCTAGAATATGTAACAGGTAGTGATTAACAAATCTATAACAGTTAATGACTATATAGATTCTTGATGATTTAATTGAGTGACATTGCTTTTGAAACTTTATTAAAGGCTTAAATATGTTTTCAATACTCCAAATTAGGGTCACTATTTTTTTGGATCCTTCAATTAAAAATTTTAATGTTTTAGTCCTCCGATTTCACAAGCATCACTTCTTAGATTCAGCTTTACTCTGCTTGCTATGTCTTTCAGGAAATTTGTCAAAAAGGAAATATGTTAGTAGAATTTTGGTAAGCAATAGAGTTTTGTATATATGCAAGAGGAGTGTTAGCAAAACTCTCTAACACTCTACCATTGGTTCAAATTTATAAAGAACTACAAAATTATTAATGAAACTCATTCAATACGTGGGATTCAACATAATTGGGATTTTCAATAAATTCAATCAATAGTAGTGTATCGATAGCATTACTCATTTATACAATTCCCCACATGTTCTAATCATTCAAGTAAACTTGAAATACAAATGATAAAAACTAAAGAATTTATAGCAGGACAGAAGATTACCTAACCTGAAAATAGAAGAATGAAGAGACAACTGCACTCAGCCAGATGAATAATGATACATGTATCAGGTAGGTTGACGACAATATAAGCCAGAGTCCTTCAAATATGGGCCAAATTGGAGGCTTCCCTGAAGTAGATGACTTTGGAGAACCTCTTGGAGTATGTTCCATCTTCTGAATCTCATCAGTCTTGTTTTCATGATTGGAATCAGATTTTCTAGATTCAAAGTAAATAAATAAGTATGATTGTATCCCTCGTGATGCAATGGATTATATAAACATTAAATTACCCATTTAACTCAAACAAATAGTTTAATAAGATGCACATGATTCCCTCATATTTATCAGAAGTGTGTTTGTTTTTGACATTTGTCTCAATCTATCCATGTTTTTAAGAAATATTTACTTTATATTTTTTATTTTTTACAGAACTAAAAATAGTGAAATCATGGGACTTTAGGTCTAGAGGAAAAAGATGCAGTGGATTCAGAAATTGGACGAAGAACAGAAAAATCTTATTGAGGATCCCTAATTCCAGACCAGTCACGATATGGGTACAGCACCAGATTAGGGTAGAATAAGAGGGATGACTGATTTGGATATTCTGAGAGATCCAGAAACTCTAGCAATTGTCCACTACAAAAACGTGAGAAGCTACTCTCCTTTCACTTATTTATTTCCTCTAACAGGGTCACTAAACTAACAGGTTTTGACAACTAACCGACTTGGGGGTCAGTTGGGTTTGTCAATATTTCAGAAAAAAAAAAAGAATACAGTCTAAATACTTAAAAGTTGATATTAATCATAGATTTCATAATTTTTGAGAGAAAACTCCATAATTTGTCTTATTGATTCTGGGAAGTTTAGCGTTAAGCTCTATACTAGAAGTGTCAACACTATTTATAAAGTACTTGAATGAGAGAATAAAGAAATATAGTATTAATTACAATCATGCTAATTACATTCTCAACTCCACTATTGGTAACAATCACTTTCTCTTAAAAACTTAAATGAAGTATGATGGAATGAATGCGAAGATTCTAAAGATATTTTTTCCCAATTACTGATATTAGGATATTTTTAGTGAAGTCCCTTAGTGAAGATGTATGCTATCTGGAGTCCTATAGGGAGATAGGTTGTAACCACTACAACTTTGTTAAGATTATCTATGATGAAGTATTTGTTAATATTAATATGCTTGATCCTATCATATTTTATTGTATTATGAGCAATGCACATGACTGACTTGTTATCACAGTACAACAACTGCAAATGGATGTCAAATCTTATTTTAAGGTCATCTAATATGATGTTCATCCAAATTCCTTTACAAACACTTTGAGTAGGAGCATGAAATTCAGCTTGTGCACTTCAACAAGATATCCTACCCTATTTTTTTGCTTCTCCAGGGCCCCATACTTTCTACCAATATACAATACAAAGGTAGATTTTTTGTTAGTAACAAAATTTACATAGTCTGTATTAGTATATATCTTCAATATCAAACTATCTCCTTTCTTGAAAAGTGCCCATTTCCTCAGCTTGACTTTCAATACTAAAAAAGAAATTTCAACTGTTTGCATGTGCCTTTCTCTAGAATCATGCATAAATTGGCATAGCACACTAACTGTATAGGCCATGTCTGGAGTCGTGTGTGATAAATAAATGTTTTCCTACCAATCTTTAACATTGGGTCTTTTCTACAAGAGAACCCTCTTTACTTCTAGTTCTATGATTTTGTTCAATAGCTTATTTATTAAGTTAAAGAAAAAATCATATCAACTACTCCACCTATGATAAGGAATTACATTTCAAAATTGGCAACACTATCTTTTTCCCAAAGAATTTTTTATCCATAGTAATCATGAATCTTTGAAACATTTGAAAGGATGTCAAGGCAAGCTTAACAAAAGGCATGCTAAGTGGGTGGAAGACATAGAATAATTTCCTTATGTGATTAAACACACGCAAGGACAAATTAACATTGTTGGTGATGCTTTCTCTAGAAGACACCTAGTTTACAACTTTTGAAACTTAACTTTTAGGCTTTGATCATATAAAGGAGTTGTATTCTAAAGATGATAACTTTGCTTTAATTTTTTAAAAGTGATCCAAAGGATCCCACCAAGGCTTTCTCATACAAGATGCCTTTCTCTTTAGAGATAAATGCCTTTGTGTGCATCAAGGATCCATAAGAGGACTTTTCATAAAGAAAGTTCATAGGGGTGGTCTAATGGGACATTTTGGAGTTACAAAAACTTTAGATATTTTGAAAGAACTCTTTTATTGGCCACATCTTCAAAGAAATGTTTCAAAGTTTTGTGAACAATACGATATTTTCCAGGTCAAATCTAAAGTTTTACCTCATGGTTTGTATACCCCTCTACTAATTCCAACCAGATATTTCAATGGATTTTGTATTTTATTTGCCAAGGTAAAGGAATGAACATGATTCTATTTGTGGTTGTGGACAGATTTTCAAAAATGACTTATTTTATATCATACCACAACATAGATGATGCTCATTTTATTGCTAATGTATTCTTTCAAGAAGTAGTCATATTAAATGGACTTCATAGAAACATTGTATCTCGTAGAAATTTGTAGGAGTTAGTTAGGAGAAGGTTGTGATTTAGAAATGTGATAGGAAAGTAGAACTCCCAAATGTTCGCACATGAAACAGAAATTCTCTGCTACAACCTACAATCATTGCTTTGTATCTTCATCTCTAAGGGATCCCATCATGGTACTCTGTTTTTTTTCCTATATTCAGATTCAGTTCTATTAACACGGCATCTTAAATAACCTTCGAGAAAGCTACTGTTCATTTGCACATAAAAATTGAAAGGTGAGTAGGCAAGAGGCCAGGACATGTATCAACTTCTTCCACAGATATAATATAAATGCTGATAACTAAAATACTGTGTCAGCAAAAAATTCATCTGCAGGGAGAATCAAATAAAAGCACCCCAAGTAATACACAAGTAAAACTAGAAGCAACTCCTTTTTGCATTGATATTAACTACTTTGAATTAAAAATAAAGGAATAATATGCAGAAATATACAGAGAAGTTGTCTTTGAATATTATGTTACTGTTGCAGATCACTCGTTCTCTCCAACAAACCAGAATTTTGCCACCAAAATATACCACAAATGAACGAAACAGAAATATTGTGATTGACAAATACAATCAGACTATACTGTTCACAGACCTGTAACCAGATTTAAGGGACTAGTCGAAAACAAATTTCTAGTTTTAGATGCTCTGTATATTTAAAGGTTAACACATTCCTCCTGAATTAAAATGGCATATGCCATCCAAAACTTATATGTTTCCACTCATATATACTACAAAGAAAAGAATACGTGGAATGACCTAATGGGAGACAATTTTTCTTCTGCTTCTGCATGAGATGTACTACAATTTATCCCTCTTGATGTCTGCGCTGCAAGTTCCATCAGTAATGCAGCAAACAAAAGCAAGACTGCAAAAGATATGATTGTACTTTATGACAATAAAACTAAATGAGAAAAGACTGTTTAGGGCAAATGCAAACTTACATGGGCCAACAAAAGCCATCCCAATGGCAAACAAGGACCCAAAAAGTTGTCCAAGGGTCGCACCAGCACCAATAAACCCGAATAATCTTGAACCTGACTGAACCCAGAGTATGTTAAGTAGGCCCTAAATAATCCAAACAAAAACAAAAAATGATATAGCGGCGAACAAACCTCACTGTCCATCACATCAATTACCCTTGCCCAAGTTGAAGAAATTGTAATTAGATTAAGCAAAGCAACCTACACAAAATAACATAAACTAGTGTGAAAAATGTCATTTGAAACAAGCTAACAGCAGAATGAAATAAAATTAGAAGTTAAATTCTAAATATGGAAAATAAAATCATCAACCATACCCAAAGAAACAATCCTATCCGAACAGATATATAGAACCATCCATGGTTATCCCAACCAAACGAAGATGTAAGACTGCCTTGGTCACCAATTTTCCTTTCTTCCTTTGAGGGATTGGTCAAGGGCATGGACCCCTAGCAACATAAACCCAATTTAAGACAATCAAAAGCAAATATTCCGAACTTAACCAGTAATATAGACTGCAGCAAACAACTTCAAGTTATGCTATTGTCTTACTGTCAAATTGGACTTTGAATATCCAGCTGATGAGGAGTGCCATAGAATAAAGAACAAAATGAGGGATACACTAAAGAACCTGTGTATTAAAAATAAAGCCTGGAATTTCAAGAAGCACCATTACAGATTATATTCATGGGAACATAAAATAAGAACTGTCTATCATCATAAAAATTCAATTCCCATGACCAGAAAAACTAAATATGAATGCATGTCACCATAATAGTAATGTTATTATCTTATTTAGTAGAACTAGAACTTGTAATAATGATTCAAAAACCAGTTCATCCAACATATTCTGTGATTTTAAGAGGAAATTACAGTGCCACATAATAAAAGTATACCACCCGCAATGCTCTTGCAAGCCAAGATTGTTAATGGCAGATACCACTTTGTCAGGCCAATATCTTAAAGGACAAAATAAACTATTAAAAAATTAAATGGAAATAAATGGATCGTGTGTTTTAATCCAGTGTTGGAAAGGTTTCTTAATTGTGGTAACCCATTTCTGCTTTAATTGAGGCCTACAGAGTTGATTACCAATCTCTCATATAGGGCTACCAACAGAGGAACTAATTAGAAAGGCTATTTCCAGTGTATGTACTTTGTCTTGTAGATTGTAAAAGAAAAGCAGCTGTGTTATATCTATGAAGCAATGGAGAAGACCAAGGAAACAATTATAAAGCTTTTCAATACAATGAAAGTATATACAAGGATGTATTTACAATCACTGATAATAGATGGACCCGCCAACTTCATTATCCATTGCATGAGGCTATTCACTTTGAACTCGGAGTTCTTTTATTCCAACCCAAAATTGGAATACGATTTGAAGGTTATCAATGGGTTATATGCTCACATCAAGAGGTTGGTACCAAGTAAAGATGTGCATGAAAATAATTTAATTTAGACCTTTATAAAAGTGAAATTGGACTCTTTGGTGATGACTTTGTCAAATAATCAAGGAAGATCACAGCTCTTGGTGAGACACTTAAACACTTTCGTATAAGCTATTCTAAGTGTTCTAAATTGCTTCTAAGTTATAATGTTTAAATTTCAAGTTACTTTCTTGGTTTTTATAACTCAATCGTGGAAAAAATATGGTCACTCAAGTCCAAACTTGCAAAAGCTAGCAATCAAGATTTTAAACTTGACATGTAGCTCTTCAGAATGTGAACACAATCAGAGTGTATTTGAGCAAGTAATAATTATTTCCCATGGCTTATTTCATTATTATTCTTTTGTAGAAAGTAGGAAGAAACTAATTAAAATTTTACTTGTTCATAATGTAGATTCATTTAAAAAGAGAATTAGGCTAGACCATAAAAATTGCACTATTTGGTTTACCTAATGTATAACCAACAACTTGCTCAAAGATACAATATTAGGAATGAAATATATCTTATTGCACTCAATAACATTGATGAGTGGTTAGAGGGACAAGTGGATGATAATAATAATGAAGATGGGGAAATGAGGTGTTGTTGGGTTCTTTCAAGGGGAGGTACTCCGGGTTGATTCGGGACATACTAGTTATGAATAAACTCATGACACTACCTTCAGCACAAAACCTTAAAGCAATAAGTTTGTAGGTCATTTCTCCTTGGATGTTGCTATTCTTGCCTATTTTTTACCTAAATGCGAGACTCCAACTCACACTTGACTCCAACAATCTCCTCTTCAAGTATGAGTTTCTTCCACATTGGTAAATTTCCCTTTAAGCAGAATCATTTTTCACCCAATCAAAGTCCTTCACAGCCTTATCGATATTCCAGTACAAGATCCATTCTCAACAAATAATGATATAGTGAAGGTCATGCCTGATCCTTTGCTTTATTTGCTAGACTTGCTATTATTATTAATTACATGGTTGTCTTTCATTATTTTTGCATTACAATTACATTTGTGTATTTTTTTTATTTATTTATCTATCTTTATCTATATCCATATCTATATATACATATATATATATATATAGAGAGAGAGAGAGAGAGATCAATATAGATATACATATATTGTATTTCTTTTTTGGCCGCAATTGTTCCACCATGATCCATTATGGCTTTCAATATATTTTTGTAAAGGATTTTTGGGTTGCCAATATTTTCTGTTATCTTATATGGATAACACTTTATACTATGCACATGAATGAAAGAAGAAAAAGAATATTGATCCTTGACAAATCTTCTAATTTTCTTCTTATTTGATGGAATATCTCCTACTGCAAAGGTGCCTTCTTCTACCGTACCACTCATAGACTGGAGATAAGACCTAAGTAGTGCTTCCAAAGCTTGGCATTACCTAAACCATACAAGCCACTTTCAGGGGTTTGAGTTAGACTCCAAGCTCAACATCTAAGATCCAACAGCTCACAGTCAGTCCTTTTAGATGAGATATTTAGTAAAATGTTATTACACATTTGAAAATAGGCTACTTGTTCATTGCCCTCGGCATCAAAGTTCAGGACTCAGTTGCTTGTCCAATGCACTATCAAAGGTGCAGCCTTTATAGTTCTTGCTGATTATATTCAGCAAAGCTACATCCATATTCCGGTTCTACTAGTTCACCTCTTGATTGCCTTACAAGTTCTTTTGATTGTATTTGGCTGAATGGTTAAAAGTGTATAATGTAGTCTATGATTATTGGTATATCGTGTGGAACAGTTACTCATTGTAGATGATTGTGTTGTACTACCATGGATTAGTGCTCAACCTTATGAACTTATGACTCGGTCATTTATGTATGATTTTAACATATATTATTATCATACTTTTGTGTTCCGATCTTTTTTAGTATGAAGATGCAGTATGGACATTGTGTCTAGCAATAGCATGCATGATTGTGTAGCCATTTATAAGTCTAATGGCATTTAGTCATTTGTTAAAGATTGGGGCTGCTAAATGAATTATCAAAACTAAAATCCGCACTAGAATGCTAAAGGAGAATAATGAATTCTTAAAGATATAATTTACCTTGGCTTTGGAAAGGTTAGGCAGAGAGAATATGAGAGAAGAAAAGGGCGCAGCAATTAGGGTGAGCACCAGGGACCCCACGAATAGACCCGGCAGATTTGATAACCCCAATGAGATGGCACCCTCGTCCCGCAACGGAAGAACCACGAAATACGCACTCAAAATCTGCAACAAATGCCCCAAAAAAGGGAATAACTAGTTAAAAGAAAAAGAAACTGAAGGGGAAGGGAAAAATCGAAAGTGGTTGCCTTGAGCAGAGAAACTCACGAAGAAGAAGCAGAAGAAGGAATGGAGCAAAGCAGAGGTCTCGTGCGGGTGAACCGTAACGAAAACGGAGACGAGGGCATCAAGCGTGGACCTTGCCATCGCGTTAGCGTTTTGAATTTTGGAGCAGAATGATGGAGATTCGAGAAAGACCAAGCATTGCGAGCAAACCCCAGGTCAAACTCTTGAATCTGATTACACGTGGCTTACAAAATGTTCGATGATGTTTCTTACGCTGATTGGCTAGGGTCGGGCGGGTTCGTGGAAGACTATTTTCGAATCGTTACAATGGAAGCATCCAAAACAAGGGATTTTTTAAAATTTGGTTGTTTTGGATAAAAAAAGAAAAGAAAAAAATCGTTTGCCGACTCGATAAAAATTAATCTCATTTGTCAATCGTGGACAAATTCTTCCTCCACCCCCGTACCTTCTTCTTGCATTTCCATATAATTTTTTTATTTCATAACTGTCCTTTATGAAATTACATAAATACCTCTATTTTAATAAAATTCTTCCCCTTTCCAATTGGATGACCAGGCCATCCGGTTTAATTTTTTGAAAATGAGAACCGGATGCACCCCCATTCGGTTCACAATTTCAAAAAACTGTAAACTGGATGGCCTGGTCATCCGGTTGTCAAAATAGACAACCGGATGACCAGGCGATCCAGTTTACAGTTTTTTGAAATTGTGAACCGGATGGGGGTGCATCCGGTTCTCATTTAAAAAAAAATACAAACCGTCCGGTTAAGAGAACCTTCGTCCAGTTTAGGTAAGCCATTCGCGACTTCCGTTCCTTCGTTATTCAAAATCTTTCAATTAATCCTTCATAGAAGCATTAGGTAACCAATTTGTGATGTTTATTAGCAATTAGTAGGTGATATTGATTATTAGAGTAGTTGATTTGGGATTT
>Ga0209700_104874_pt1 | contig 23492 bp, 13 predicted proteins | sample SiratroredBW_FD_187528 | JGI IMG/M metagenome (GOLD analysis project Ga0209700, IMG submission 187528) | Root nodule microbial communities of legume samples collected from California, USA - Siratro red BW (SPAdes) (version 2) | ecosystem: Host-associated > Plants > Roots > Nodule | place: USA...
TTTTTTTCTAAATTTCTAAGAATTTCTGTGTATTCTCTGTCCCTCAAAAGTTGTCCTCCCCTTTGAAAATAAAAGCAGTTCTTTATATTTTGTCTGTCCATCCCTTCATCTCTTTCCATAACACTCTCAATCATGATTTTTAATTAAGAATCAATTATTCCACCTTTCCTTTTGGCTTAAGACTGTATGGTTACATTTCAGGAAGAATAAGAAAAAGGACAATAATAATAAAAAAGAAAAATGAATAGTTAGTGAACATGAACAGCGACTAAACATGAATAGCTCCTGAACATGAATAGCCCCTGAATTGTATGAGTATAGGAAGACTATGAGATGAGAGTTAAATAAGGCTATGAGAGTTTAAATGTTAAAACATGATTGTTAGTTAAATGTTAAAAACATGACTTTTGGTTAAAGTTAAAAGCATGATTACTAAATGTGATAAGTGTGAGAAGGCAAAAAGGTGAAAATTTAATTATGAGAGATAAAATTTGTTAAGCACTAATTAAAGAATTAAAAGGTATTAAAGTTACATAAAGACTTAAATGGGCAATGTGTTTCTGTAAACCTTAGGACTTACGTGGCAAGCACAATTAACATATAAGGAGGTGTAAACAGTAACTCTTTTATTAGTAAATTAGACTTCAGAAAACATCTCTTTATTCAGTTTGGGTTCACTTAATTTTTCCATTCAATTAATTTTAAGACAGACCTAACACCCATTTTTTTGTTATTTTATCATTTTTTACAAATTTCATTTTGTCTTATTATTATTATTATTTAATCAAACTTTACTTATAAAGTCAAAGTTCCTTTTTATTATTTATTCTAAATGCCAAAGAAACTAAACGACATATGTTAAAAAGTTTTAATTTCTTATTTTTATTCTTTTATTTTATGTTTTCCTTTTTTATATTTGCAAAAAAAATTTCTATTTGACCAGACGAAATTGGGTGTTGACACATATCTAAATATAATAGAAATAATGAAAAATAATTTACACTATCTTTACACACTTAAATAATTATTTAAATATATATGATCATATATATAATCTTATTAATATATATATGATCATATATATTTAAAAATAATAAAATTAAAAATAGTGTTATATATCATATTTTTTTCTTTTTTACTATTTAAAATAATTTGAATAAGTAAAAAATAATAACTAAATATGTATATAATCATAAATATCGTCTAATATTTAATATTTAATTATTTAAATATAATAAATTTTTAAATAATACTTTCTTTCAAATAAATTAACCATATAGTTTATACTATTTTTTTATATTGAAAGACATTACAATTTTTAAAACTACAAATATAAATGCATAATTTTTTTAAAAGAATTATGCAACTCTAACTTTCTAGAGCATATGAAAATGTGTAGAAATTATATCAATATTTTATTGGATTAATCAATTTTAAAACAACATGGCCCATGCAGGTCTCGAACCTGCGACCTTCGCGTTATTAGCACGACGCTCTAACCAACTGAGCTAATAGGCCTTGATGAATAATAGTATCAATAGCAACTTTACAAACAGTACACTTTTAACATGTATATATTTCAAATAAAATGGGTAAATTTAATAAATAAGTGTTATATTAATTAAATTTGATAATATATTATGTTGGCAAGTATATTATAATTCAAAAAATAAATATCAACATTTTTTCTTTTGTTCTGGTCTGTAATTAAATTCAAAATTAGGTTTGTAATAATGTTTGCTACAACAAAGGAATCTTAAAGAAAAACAAAGGACTAAAATAAATTAGGACTACTTTATTAGCATAGGTTCTTGATGGTTCGAGTTTATTTTTTCTCAAATATATGTCAACTCAGTTTTGCTTGCTTCTAAATTTTGATCTTACGATCCTTTTATAAAATAATTCATCTTTTAATCATAGAATTTATTGAAATTTAATGTATACTTTTTAAATAGTAAAATAATTTTTTAAATACAAGAATTTCAAAAGTGTAATGTATATCTTTTTAATATCAATTAAATCTCAATTGAATAAATAAAGGACGACAAAACTAATGCATACATAAAGAAAAATAATATAATTAAAATAAATCTTTGATAAATTTAAACAAAAAGTATCAGTATATGACTAAATGATTTTTCTTCTAACTCAAACATACACAAAGATACATCATTAATAGACAATATGTTCTTTCTCCTAAGCATATCTCTAATTTGTATTATGTTACCAAACAATCTCCACAAACTAACAAATTAACCTTAGGTGTTACCTTAATATTCCAAAACTCTTGGAACAATTCATTAGATTCACCATTAATCTTTAGATTGTGCAAACTTGTGTATGTTGACCTTAAAGAATAATTTATTATCTTTTCTCTTAATCATAAATTTTTCATACTTAAAGTATTCTAACTCCGAACAATTTTTATGTTAATTTTATTCAACTATTTTCTTCCAAAATTTCATATATAATAATATTAATTAAACATCAGAATTTAAATTATATCAAAACAATAAAATTATATGCAATAAACATCAATAAAACATATAATAAACATTTACAACAAAAAGTTTACATTTATAACAATAGTAATTTACAGCCATTTTAAATCCAAAAAAACAGAAATAAAATTTTAAACAAAAAAAAAAATTATACTAACAAAGTAATAAAATACACGCAATGAAAATTTTAAATGCAACCAATTCAACTTTTTAATGGTTACACCAACATTTTATTTCTTAAAAATAATCAAATACATTAAAATTGGCATAATTAATTTTCTTAATTCGAAATACAACATTTGTAAAAAAAATCTGCAAACACCTAATATATATATATATATATATATATATATATATATATATATATATATATAATCAAATTTAGTACCTACAGTAAAAATCTGTCATTAAATATCGTAACATTTAGCATAAATAAAAGTAATTTACATAAAAATATATATTTAAAATATTTGAATTATCTCACCATATCAATCTAATCTTTCTTTAAAATAATTTTCTTCCAAAACTATATCATTAATTATTTTTTATTTTTTTCCTCCAATTTTTCTTATATTCAAGTTATATAATAATCTTATTCAAAATATTACATGATTTGAAGTCCAATAAAATCAAATCCTAATACACTCAATCATATATATTATTTAGTATATCAAAATTACTACTTAGTATATCAAAATTACTACTTGTTTACTCTACTCAAAATATCTAAGATATAAAGTCAGAAGAGTCATTTAAACAAATTTAAGAATATGAACCTTAATAATCAAATGTTTATAAAATTTGATTTCTTTTTTTTAACTTATCAAAAATATTTTTAAATTTATTAGGACACTGTTGTGAATCACATTCTTTTTTAAGATACTACAAAAATTTAGTCTAAAATTTCATTGTCACCGTAACTAAATATTTCTCTTATATTCTATATAAACATTTGAGCATATAACATTAGATCGTGTCGAACTACCTTTTCTTTTTAAAAAATTATCAATATTTTTTTCTTTATGTCTAACCATAATATAAAATATGACTAAAATAATAGAAAAAAATCTTTTATATTTCACATCAATCTTAGAAAAATGAGCATGTTCTTAATATTTTTCTTCTTAAAATTTTTTAATATATTTTCTCTAATTCTAACAATAATATAAGACAATTATAATAATATAATAAATTATAAAAAAAACATTTTCATTTTCCTCTTATTGACACATACTTTTCTCTTTACTTCATTTTTAGTTATTGTAAATTTTCTTCTTTAACCTTTTTGTCTCAATATGATTTAAGGATCTAACATATACAATTAATCTATATATCTTGCAATGCAAGCTTTTACATAAGGATGTCAAACATATCTAATATAATATATTGTTGAAAACATAACCATCAATAGTCTACTTTTATTGATAATGGATTCTCATTCCTGAAAAGAGATAGATGACATAGTATAGTTTGCTCGTATTTATATTGGTGTACGACACATTTAAAGCAAGTGCAATCAAACAATGAATAATATAAGATTATTAAGTTAGAATTGAATTGTTATAAGACAATCTATCAACTTTTACCTCATACATTGTGAAACATCCTTTATATAATTAGCAACCACAAGTCTCAACCTTATGCCAATATGATGATCACAAAATTCAATGAACTATAAGACACATCACTAGAAAGAAATAATCTTTTTATCAACATTGGAAATAAATAATGATGCTACGTATAATAAAGCATTTATAAACAATAGAATGCAACATACTTGTGGGTTACTTTGTGTTTGCATAGCTAGTATCACCCAATTGCTCATGCACGTGGGTCAGTGTAGATAGCGCCTAAGCATATCCTTTAGTTAAGCGCAAATGTATGAAAAAACCCATATATGACACACTAAATAAGGTGACACTTATATCTATAAAAATTGTGCAACCCACCAAATGAAATAGATATGCTAGTGTCGTAATGGTCCATTACTGCTTGTTATCACATGCATTCTCTTAAACCTCTCTTAACCAGCTCAAACACATGTGACCACCCCTACATTGTCTGGTTTCTACAATGACATAAGTGCAAAATTAACCGACAATGGGCATATGCAATAGGTTAGACACATCATCTAATATGATGTGCACCTCACTAGTAGATAAATGGAAAGAATTTGTATCATTATGTTACTTAAAAAAAGGAAAACAACAATAATTTGTCTACAGTCTCATTGCTAGCCCTCACAAGACCTCCTAACCATGATACATTTGTATAAGAGTTTTTACTTATTCATCTTCCTTCCATGAGACAAACTTCAGCTTGTCACAATCCTACAATTACTAATAACTATTTAAGTATTTAAAGTGCATGACATAAATAAAATAATGTATATCCACATCATTTCATACCATAAACAATATATCCCTCACAATTTGGGAGTAGTGAAATATCCAGAGGCCCTCTTGGATAGACAACATTCTCCACCATTTGAGGTCTCTCCAGCTTAACATTCTTCTTTTCGTAATCTTCCTCATGAATGAAACTAGGTCTCATTCTCTTCATCTTACAAAGATAGTTGATTACACATTATTAAAATAATAACTACCTTCTCTCATTCTAATCGTGATTATTTGTAAATACATAAATAAAAATATGAATATCATCAACTAAAGTCGTAATATAAATTTAAAAAAAGAACTTAAAAAATAAATTTAAAAATATATTCTAGATTTGACACCGAAACATGTTCCAAAATATTACACTATTACCCCATTGTTCAAGTTTTTTTAACATCTTGGATTAATTATTCTAAAAATTTCTTGAATTGGTTATTTTATATCGTGGATTGTCTTTTCTAGAATGGATGCATTGTTAGTGTTTTGGATTAGATATTTTGCAGATGTATAAAGATACCAAATAACCAATCCAAAACATATCTTCTAAAATGTTTAATGTGGAAAAATGTTTCAGAATGAATTCAAAACATAAAAATTCTCTAATTTACTCGTTCTTTCATAAAAGCAATAATGAATAAAAATACAACAACGACAATACATCAGTGCAACACAACGACAACAATAACAATATAAACTACAATGACGACAGGGCATGGTGTGGAGCGACATTGGAAAACATAGTAGTAATCGTGAAAAGCAAAAACGCAACGACAAAGCCAGATGAAGAAGTATTAAGTTTCAAGCTAAATTATAAGTCAAGTATTTTGGTCGTTTTCTGCCTTTACAATGGGTGCAATTAATAATTATGGGGTGCAGGAAGAAAAGGCCGACGGTATTTGCCCGCAAGAAATAGGAAGCCCGTGTTACGGAAAACAATCACTTGGGCCGGGCCGGGCCGGGACCGGGGTCGTACTTTTGGGTTGAAAAGCTTGGCTTGATTAATTTTCCATACAAAATAACCGAAATGGAAGCATATCCAAACGCGGCCTCCGTGCTAAGAAGCAGAACTATAATACCTCCTCCTCCATCGTTACTCGCCCTCAGTTCACGGCTTCCGTCACCGTCATCGTCACTGTCCCTGTTACCCTCCGTTACCCTCTCGGAACCCACGCTATTGTATTCTGGAACCCCGAAACCCTCGCTCCAGCGATTTTCTCTCTTCTCCAATTCTCACACTCTTCAAACCATGACGCTCTCCAAGTGCTTCTCTCAGACTGGGCCCACCGTCCCCATTCCGGAGCCACCAGGATCCGACCCCCAACCCGATTCCCCTCTCGTGGTGGTTTCCTTCTACAAATTCGCGGATTTTCCCGATCATACTCTCATGCGAAACCCCTTGAAGCAACTCTGCCAACGCCTGGTACTCACTTTCGCAGTTCACTCTTTTACCACATTAGGAACACAATGTATACGGTAGTTTGATTTGATTAGCCATCTATTTCCTGCACAAATTCTTAGGGCATACTCTTTTAGACTTTAGATGAACTTGTTCAGAGAAGAAAATCAAAAGGTAAAATGCGTTGGTGTCATCTATAAGCTGAAATCAACTATTCATTTAGCTTTTGAAAGTTAAATGAAATGAGTTTCTACAAATGTTAATTATAAATTTTAGTTTTTTCATAAGCTAAAAAATTAACTAATATATAAGTTAAAAAGCAAAAAATAAAAAATAAAAAAAATAAAGAACTTCTACAAATTAACTTAGAAGTTAATTTAATTTTCTCTTAGGAATACCTATGGAGAAGTTTGTCCAAACATGTTCTAAGATGTAGACAAGTTCATTTTAGCTTATGTAACGAGCTGAATTTATTTTGCCTTATTTTCTTTTCTTACAAGCGTTTCTGGATAAATTTATCAAAAATTCCTATAAGGTTATCTTAACCTAACTTTAATTGTAGTTTGCATGCATTTTTTAACTACACTGTTTGAAAAAGTGTTAAGATTTAGTCTATGTACATAAATAAAATGATGGATTAAAAGGAATGGACAGTTAACAAGATCAAATATACAAAAATAAATGTTAGTTTGAGATGGTTGTGAGAGAAGCTTTTTGACTGTTATGTGAGTAATGTGTCCAGAGGAGAGAAGTGGGAGAATACTAAGAACCTCTGATTGAAAGACTAAGGATAGTGAGTCACTCTCTTGAATATGATAATCTATAACATTGGAGTTGATTTAACATGAAGTGACATACTTGATATTTTCATCGAAGTGCCACATCAACTTCATAGCAGAATGAGTTAGTTTCAGTTATAGTTAATAATACGGAACCTTGACCCTTTTGTATTTATGTGTATGACAGTGGTGTAATGTGCATTAGAACGAGTTTTATGCAAATTGTTCATTTGGTTTTGTTGAGATGTGGTGTCTCACCCATCTGATGCTACTCAGCGTGTTTCAGGTGGAATTATTCTTGCTCCTGAAGGGATCAATGGCAGCATATGTGGGACTCGAGAGTCAGTGGAGGACGTTCTGGCATTTGTGGAAAGTGATGATCGATTGAAGGGGCTAAGGCGAGTGGAATCACCTGTCAGTCCTGAGGAGGAGGCCATCCATCATGGGCATAGTGCTGCTTCTCCTCTTGCTGCTGGGGAAGATGCGCCCTTCCGATGGGATCATGTGAGGGTCAAGTTGAAGAAAGAGGTGTGTTTGCAATGCCATAAGAATGGACTCCTTTGTCAAATTTAACATGGATACTGTATGCAAATAACTTAGAGACTTTTATTTTTGCTGCATGTTTACAGATTGTTACTCTTGGGATGCCTACTGTGTCGCCTATTGAAAGGGTTGGAAAGTATGTTGGCCCAGAAGAGTGGAATACTTTGATCAATGATCCAGATACAGTGAGTTGCTAACTTCTTACTATCATCGTTCTCATATCTGATTATGAGGATCTGTCTTTTATGTGATCCTATAAGCTACGGGGACTTAATTTATTAAAATGTGCAGCTTCAATTTCTTGAGAATATTGAATCAAGCTGCTTCAACATTGAATATATTAAATATCTGTTTGTTTTCCATTGCTGGAGACAAGTCTAATACGGCTTTAAAGTAAGACCATGGGTTTTCAAGCTAAAAATGTGAAAAGGTATTGTAATATGCAAACAAATTTAAATGTAGTTTTATAATATTATATTTATGGTTATCTTCATTTATTTTTAAAAGGATATGCGGAGAATTTGTAGAATTTTTACTTCTACAAAGTTGTATATCTGTCTGTCTCCTCTGCATGCTAGGATTGCAAATTGTATGCGTTGTGCAGTTGGAGAAAAGTTTAGATAATCCTGAGAACTGCAGTAGTTAATTTTCATTGCTATTGTACATGACAAAATGTGAATTTTCATTGTTGTTAACATTCTCATGTGCAGGTGGTTATTGATGTGCGTAATAACTATGAAACCAGAATAGGAAAGTTTAAAGGAGCAGTCGATCCATGTACTACATCATTTCGTGAATTCCCGTCTTGGGTAGATGAGCATTTCGAGCTTAGCCAAACAGATGATGGTGAGCATCCAAAAGTTGAGGTAAACAATTCAGTCCAACCTGCTGAAAAAGAAATGGAGAATCAAAAACAACATATGCCACGTGTTGCAATGTATTGCACTGGAGGTATTCGTTGTGAGAAAGCTACAAGTCTACTTCTCAGCAAAGGTTTCAAAGAGGTGATTCTCTTACATTTTACTGTTTGGTCCAAACAAAATTGTTATGTAAACTCATTTGACCTTTATTTTCGTCCTTTTATCTATAACAAAAATTGACATAATTTTCGTTTGAGAATTCTTGATCACGATATATTAACGGGTATGTTTGTTTGTGCTAAAAAAGTGATTGCTAAAAAGTGATTTATTCCCAAGTGATTTTTATATAAGCAGAAATTGATATGTTTGTTTACGGTTAAAAAATGTACTTTTTCTAAATCTTCTCTCTTCTACCTCGTATTAACTCCAAATTGTTTCTTAAAAAAAAGCATAATTGTTTTATAATTGTTTTTTTCTGCTTCTGTTTTCTAAAGTAAGTTTATCCAAATATGTTAGAAGTCATCAAAAGTAATTATTTTATTAAAAAAGCTTATTTTCCTAAACTATATGAACAGACCCAATATCTCTAGGGATTCTTTGTTCGATTCGGAACATGTCATTGTCAAAACCTATCAAAAAGGTAAAGTGAAGAACTGTGTTAATCTTCTTTATGCTTGAAATCTGGTCAAATCACTAATAGGTTCTAGTCTTTCGTATAATAAGCTTATGCAGTTCTGGTGAATGTTGGGGATGGAAGCAGTTTGTCATGTCTTAGAATTATGTTCATAATAAAATCTGTTTTCTAACAAAGTAATATGTTTTCAGGACTTAGTTTCCTGTTTGCTATTCTTTTGTTAACCATTTTTTTTTTTCATTTAAAGAGCCAGGCGATCCAAATAACCACCATTTTAACATACACAGACTTTTTTTGATATTTGATAAACAAGTAATAGTAATATTACAACTACTTTGAATATGAGCTTTGCTAGGTCTAGATTCAATTTAGTTACTGTCATATAATATGATTTTGTCATAATTCTATCAAAAAACATCCTAGGTTTATCACCTTGAAGGTGGAATTCTAAAATATCTTGAAGAAGTTCCAGAGACAGAGAGCCTCTGGGAAGGGGAGTGCTTTGTTTTCGACAAACGCGTCTCTGTGGAGCATGGCTTGGTGCCAGGAAATTTCAAACTCTGCTATGGTTGTAAACAGCCCGTGAGTGATGCTGACATGGAGGCCCCAGAATTTGAATATGGAGTTTCCTGTCCTTACTGTTTTGCACTGAAATCTGATGAAGAGAAGGAGAGAGCTCGAGCTCGACAAAGACAATTTCAGAGATGGGGAATCATAGGTGGTCCAGACAAGGGTCGCCGCCCAACCACTCAAGAACCAGAAAGTGCTAGCAGGAATCCAAACTAGCTTTCACGCTCTGTTTAACTAGTCAGTCGGGCAAGGAAAGATGAGATTAGTTCTTTCCTATCCATTTTGAACAAATGTTTGTCTTACTCTCCTGTATTAACTTTTAAATATGATTTCCTTCAATATGAACCATCTGGTGTCTGTCTTGTCTCTAGAGAAAGGGAACCACTTTTTTGACATTCTGTGTGTGTATTGTGGTAACATAAACAGCAAGGCTAGAAAATTTTTTTTCTCACAATCGTACTCTGTTATTGAGTAAAATGTTGTGAAACCACTAATTTTGTATACCAATTCACTTTCCTTAAAAACTACATAAAATTTTACATCCTAAGTGGTGTATTCAATTTAAACTGTGTCAATGTTATCCTCAGGTTTCGGTTTCAGTTTCACTTCACTTGAATGTAACCTGGTATCTCAACATTCAATAAGCAAATAAAGACAACTTATAATAAAGAGAAATTCTGAGTACTACGATATTCATTCATGTATATAAACAACCAAATTTTTATGGGACACTATTTGTTTATTTCAAATACATGTAGAGTCAAAATGAAAACAAAGCTACTTCCTGCTATTACGAAGACTCTTTTTGGAAAACATCATTATTACGTTCTTTGAGAGCTTGGAACACTCGAGAGCTTCTATCAAAAATCTGAGCCCTTCGGTTGTAATCGGTAGGATCTTTTCCCACATCTTCACCCATTATTGCTTCCCTTTCCAAGCACTCCAACAGCTCCACAACCCCCTCTCTTTCTCCACACTTATGTCTAAACCTTGTCATTCCACTCCTACCCTTGTCCTCATCTTCTTGTGGTTTCATCTCATCTTCCACTTCTCTCTCCAAACCCCATTTTGCACACCCTACTACAAACCCATTACGCCCATTATTATTCTTCTTCTGTTGCACCACATAAGAAGCATGGATTTGACAAGAATTGCTGACCTTGTTGCTCAAAGCTCTCACCTTGTTAACTGATGGCGGTGCAACTTTATTTGGAGAGACAAGGGTTTGACATGGAATAACAGGGTTGTAGCATTTACTCGTAGAAGGAGAAGAGATCTTGAGGGAATCAGCAACATACAAGGACCATGTCATGTCTCAGGATTTTGGGTGGATTATGTATGACTGTTTGTGATGAGATGTTATATCAGTATATAAGAGGGTTTGAAGCAGAGGAACGGTGACATGTTGAACACCATGGTTAAGATATACAGATGGCATCTTTCTAGTATAGTGATAGAGCTTTCTAGATTTTTGGAGGAGATCATCTAACAGCATTTGGCAAGATAGAAAGAGGCCACGTGTTGAAGAAAACAACCATTGCTATTTGATGTAACACAAATCTGTTCTAGATGTCTCCTAATTTGTCTGCCAAAAGTTGTTTCTTATCAATTTTTTTAGTGTTTTTAAAATAAGTCTAATGTACTCTAAATAACCTTTTTACAATTATCTCGTTGAGTAATTAATTATTTTGCAAGCGACTGCACTGTTTAAATAAAAGTTAAAACATACAATATTTCAGATATTGATTTCATTGTTTCTCAATTAAAATTAGACTTTTACTTTAACAAATTAGAGTTAAAAGAAAGTACTTTTTTCTATAATCAGTAGCCATTATCTGGAAGCATATATATCATCTAGATAATTTATTTTTCTTAGAAAGCCATGCTTCAGAAAATTAACATCTTTAAGAAACTCAATTATCTACCCGTTTCACTTCAATAATTTACGTAATAAAAAATTGTATTAAAAGACTATACAAATTATGATGGTGAAACTTAAATTCAACTTAAAAGGGTACAGACAGTATTTTAAGTATTGTTTCTAAGTTAATAAATTTATAATTAATAAAAGAGTGTTATTTTAATATAAAAAATAAAAAAATGTTATTTTAAAAATTAAAAATAAAGAATATTATTGAAAGAAATAAAAAACAAAAAATACTATTAAAAAAAGTAAAAATTAAAAAAAGTACTAATGGTATAAAAAAAGTCCATCAAAGATCAAAAGAATTATTGAAATACGTTACAGTGCTTCCATGATTTCACGATTTCTAACATTTATTATCCCATTTCATTAATTCTTTAGACACTATTAAGGAAGACTAATAAATAAACAATTCAGTCTGTCAATTAATCAGTGGAATACATTTTTCGGTGTACTAAGTTTACATGGAGAACAGGATTAATATATATTTTACAGATCTCTACTCAACACTTAAAATTATGTACAAGAATAAATAAATTTAGAAATATTAGACAGTAGAATTTTGGTAAGAATCTACATTTGACAGATTATTGCATTGAATCTGCGCTTGCCTCTTGATATGACTGCATTTGTGTTTAGTGGCATCTTTGAAAAGCAATGCAACCCATCAATGGAAGAGAAGTAAAATCATGTCCTTTGTTCATTAAGTCTCTTCTCAGCAGCTATAGCAGCTGCTACTGATGGTGGCAAGTGTCTAAGATTTGTGTTTGTGCCAGGATTTTCTTCACTTTCTGGCACAGTAAGTGGTGCTCTAGACAGCAAGGCTTCCACATCCTTCAGGGTCAAAAGAGGTTGATCTTGATTTTTAGTGTTTCCACTGATGAATGAATGATTGCTCCTGCCTCTGTTCAATTTATATAGACTCTCTTCAACCGTGTCTTTTACCTAACACATACAAGAAAGAAACTATAAGAACAGTTCATGTGCTGAATTTATTTTTTTATGACAATAAAATGAAAAAGGATAATTGTTACATTGAGTTGGCACATGAAGGATAGGGAGAGAGATAAGAGTGCTTACAATGAAACGATGAATGAGGGTCTTATTTTTTTGTCCAATCCGATGCACACGACTGATTGCTTGTGCTTCGGCAGCTGGATTGAGCAATGGCTCTACAAGAACCACATGCTGAGCTTCCAAAAGATTGAGTCCATTTGCACCATGTTGGATTAAAAGCAACAACACCTGAATAGATTTTGGTGTTGGACCCTCACATCCTTTTGTATCATTCTGTTTTCCTCTAAATTGACTGATGCCAACATGTGCTTTTCTGAACTCAAATTCATAACCAAAATAACATAAGTATAAAAAAGTTGAAATAGGCTGATTCTCTAAGTAGTACATCATCAGCCATACTTTTTAACTGAAGCAAGGCCTAGATGGTTATCTTCTGAACCAAATTTATGGACTATACCACTCAATCCAACTTAAATAGATTAAGCTGAGTTTTTTCTGTGATTCAGTCAAACCAAGCTCGACTTAATCTAACTCAATCTCCTACTAGTTGGGAGACAGGTTTTATATGTTGAATCTAAGATCTAACACAACTTGACCAAATTGAAGAGAATTATAACCTCGTGTGGCCAAAATGAGAAGAGGTAGAAAGCTAGGAATGTATTGGGGAGAAAATAAATGTGTGGGACCACAATAGGATCATAGTCATAATCATTTCTTTGCCTATGTTGTATTTTTAATTTATCCCCCAAATGGATGTCTAGTAGCCCAGCATAAAAACACAAATAAATGGAGAAATAGTAAGTGCACAGATTATCATACCTGCCTCCCTTCATCCGGATGTAGGTAATGTTATTGGCAGTGAAGGCATGCTCCAATACATCAAGTACATCATTCCAACTTGAAAATACAAGAACTTTTGCTTTATGATCATTAGCCTTTACCCACAAGATTCTTCTTGTGACTGCTTCAATCTACAGCACACCAAATATAGAAAAATATGAGGAATACAAGAGTTAGAGGGCACAAGGGATATAGTATAAATCAAATAAGCCAAACCATGTCTTATTTTCTAAAGCAAGTTACAATGTATTTGTAGCAACAATATATTTTGAGAAATGTTAACACATTTTATATGGATATTTAAATTTTTAAAAAATATCTTAAAAAGTCTTCTTTTGTAAATAATTATTGAATGTGATCCTTGTCTCTAGAATGATAGACTATTTTCCTAAACTCTTGTCAATACGAAATTGTAATAGACACCACAACATAAACACTTTGTGATCAAATAAAACTTATTAGATTGATCATAATCCTCCCTAACACAGTATGATAAACTATATTTCAAACAAATTTATATACATCTCAGTTATTTAGCAATTTATACTCTGTATTATCACAGATTTAAAATTAAAAGAATGGTTATTAGCATGTGTATCTAGCACAAATTTGTAATCACATTTTGTTCAAAAACAAACTCACTTATGATGTGTTTGTTATGCTTTCTGTGGCATGAAATATTTAATTTTCTCAATTTAGAAAAAAATGTCAAAAATAAAATCTCATTTCATTAAAGAATTTTTTCTTTAAACAAATTCTTTTCCTGTTTACGATAATGAACAAGTTACTTATTTCCTCAAGTTATATCAGGATATCAAAGTAACAATTTAGATATAAAAATTTATCATTTTTTCAAGGGCTAACTCTCCTGAATACATAAATCGTTGGAGACCTAATAATGGTTCTGTATCTCTAGCACACCCAAACACAGAATTTCTGTTTGAAGCATCGAATATGCCATTGGTAACTTGTGTTCAATTATGCAGAATGGGGGCATTATTGGTTGAACCGTTGACCACTTGGTCATTGTATAGGCTCTAATTCAACAAGAACAAACCTATTCTACTAATACCTTAAGATGCTCGGTGACAACTGAAAAATGGTTTTGTATCTATTTACTAATAGAAATTTTCTTAACCGTTATTGGATTACTAGCTTAATTAGACTATGGAAATTTAATTTCATAGAAAATCAATTTGCCACGAATTGCAAATAAAAGGAAAAGCATCTCAATATCATATCAATGCTGTCAAAAGAATTAAAGTCTAAACTACACGCTGAGAGACAATTAACTCTACATGCCAGTTTTTAAAGTCCAACAACGATAGACATAAGCCTGTATCAAAGAAAAAAGGGTTTGCAGACAAACATTGAAATTTGTGCCATGGAATTAGAAGTAAAATATCCAGTGCAAAAAAAAGTAAAAATCCATGAAAGTTCAGAATTAAGAAAACAAAGTTTATCAATAGAATTTAAGATCTTATGCAGAAAAAAAAACCTTAGTTCCATATGATCCTTTGACGGTAATGGATGTTTCACACTTTTCACGGCTGTCAATTGTATGCAGCTCTGAAAGATTGGAAGATTCATTCTGTGAATCAACAGCATAGGCAATGTTTCCAAAATCAGTATGCTGCCGACATGTAGGGCACATCACCCAATTATGAACCTTGCTATTTTGAAGTCTTTTCTCAGTCATAGCAAATAAACCTGTAAAATAGATGCATAGTTATTTTTCATATAATATTCATTTCAAAGTCAATAAATGCTTAACTATATGTCTGTTGAAAACAGATAGATGAGTGTACTACTAGAAGCGCACACGCTATGTATACTGATACTATTTGCTTCATGTTTTATTTGGACATGGAGAAATGCAGATGAACAATTCTAATTCAGTATACAGTATTTTTTAGTAATGCAGAAAAGACAAATGAAACAAAATACTTTCTGTATAATATAGCAGCAATTATATGTCTGGTAACACAGATTGAAGTACGTGCAGGACTCAAAACAACTTATCATAATCTAACTATTGAAATCTTAAGCTATTAGATAATGTCATTAGATCTCCAACATGCCCTTTTACACACAACCACCGATAAATTTGAGCTGAAAGTGTGGCCAATGCACAAACTCATATCTACCATATAAAAATTCAACGTTTTATTTAGAATGAAATGAACAATGATCAAACTCTACGTTACTTGATCATAGAGGCTCCAAAATCATGTCAAGAACCAACTCTCCTAAAAGCTTAAGTTGCTAGGTGAAGACAAACGACTTTTATTAGATCTCCAACACAACTAAAGAATAATGATATAAAGTTTCCTCGTATAATTCTTACATTTACAGCATGTAACATGTCCACATTGAAAAACCATCTTCTGATTGCCTAGCTTTTCTTGGCAGACTGGGCATGTTTCATCATCAGTTTTAGCTATACGTACAGCCTTCTCTTCTGTAGAGTTTGACATTGCAGTTGTTTCTTGTGTGCATGAAGAACTGTTTGGACTTTCAAATAGCATTTTTTGCTTAGATTGAACCAAACCCTGAAAAATGGTTTAGCTTAGGTTAGGCATCCAAGTCAGAAAAGAAATATCATATATTTCAGGGATCTTAATGAGGAATTTAAGAAATATCATGTTGAGTTTATAGTTAGATTGGCAAATGACAATCACCCATGACCACAATTTAAAACCTTGCAACTCTTATGAGTTCATGCTAGAAACAGAACAGTGAAAATCATCAATTGACAACCCTCATTAATATTGACATAGAGGATGTTGACAGAATGATAGTATTGACATATATTAGAAACAAAAAGGGCCTAGCTCAACCCCAGAAGGTAGCTCAAGGGGAGAGGTTTGCTCAAGTCTTTCAAAGAGTACCATAGCTATTTTTGTTAAGATCATAAAGCTTTAAGGAAAAACAAAATCAGAGAAAGATAAACTGAAACTGTAATGCCTTTAATGATTGATCCATATAGAAGAGTACAAAATTATTTACAGAAAGGATGACTGTCCAGATTTAAAGCATCTGAACACTAACCAGCTATAACAGCTGAGAACAAATTAACAGAAATATAACTAATAGTTTCAACTGACAGTTACATCAATCAATAGTGTATCCTAACAATATTGATAACCACGAAACAAGACATGAGACATCTTAACCATGTAAAATGGAATCTTTGTGAAGCTAAATAAATCTCAAGGAAAAAAATGAGAATCACTGAATCTTTTAGATAGTAAAGGTTTCCTTTAGTTATTCATTCAATTTCATATGTATACGAGTTTCTTATAACAAATTTTGGTCTATAAACGAACTCTTATATGACCATTCAGATATATTTCCCACGTCCCATATAGCAATTAATGATTATTATTGTCAAGAACCAATTCTCAAAATTGTTCTATGTTTCCAGCATATTACCCCACCCTCCTCATGCAAAAGCCCTGTGAGACTAAAGCATGAACAATGAACTAGCTCACCTAGTGCTAAAATTTTTAAATTAACTATGAAGAATGAGACTGCAAGGATTAAACTAACCATTTACCTCTCCAAAAACAGTTATCTGGATGCCCGTGAGAGATTTTATAACTCATCAATTATTAATGAAAATATTCAATTATTGAAGATTTCAGTTACAATACAATTTCCCATCAACTTCAGCAAACTTTAACAGTTATCATAAATTGTTCAATGGTGACCAATTTTGAATTTGATTATTTAGAAATTTTTAAGATATACATATATATACATATATATATATATATATATATATATATATATATATATATAAAGAGAAAATTTCAATATATACAAATTTCTAAGGGTTATTTCTTTATACCTTTAAGTAGCGGAGTTTTCCTTTTGTCTGGGACAACATGGTCAATGACATAAACTTTTCGTGGGAAAAGTTGGAGCTAGCTGCAACTAATTCATTTTCACCTAAAGCATCGAGAGATTTATCATCTTCACTTGCCCTTAGGTGCAGACGGGAAACAGCCATCTTTATTTCATCGTGTGCACGCAGATACTGAGCTTGAGCTAATGCCAAAGACCTTGCATGGCCAAACTCCTTTCGCATTCCCTTTTAGAGGAAAAGGAACCAAGTCAATCAAAATTGTTATTACAGATAATCCTAGCTTTTAAAAAGAGTTACATCTTTCAGTCAATTACTTTCTTACTGAGCACAATCAAACAATTCTGAAAAGGTTTACTTGTATTTTGGGAGGATGGGAGATTAAAATTGAAAAGAAAAAAAACACCTCAGAATAATTTAATAACTCCTAGAGGAATCCTATCCATAGAAAATATTTCATAAGGCTATACCTCAAAAACATGTAAATCCTTGGTGGCCGCTGAGACAGAGTCCCTTCCTAATCGAGCCTTGCAGAAGTTCTTTATAACTCCAAGAATTAGCTCCAACTCAGATGCTGATCTTGAAACCTAAAAGGCAAAACACAATCAATTTGGAAGGCTAAAAGGCAATGTTACATGTTTCAAAATACTAGCCAAATTTTCTTGAAATGAAAACATGAGTCAATCATTGTTGATGGTTAGTCTCGGAATCTAATTTGCCAGAGTGCATCTTGACACTTCGGAACAATATATTAAGGAACATTTAAAACAGTGCAATGTAATACAACAAGTCACAAGAATTGAGAATTTTCCTGGACAATGATGGAACATGGTGTTGAATTCATATATTTCAGGAGTCCTTTTCTTTTCTCCATTTTCATTTCATTTTTTGTAATATAACAATTCAAAACTCTCTTTCAATAGACACTGAATATTTTCAATGCAGAGATCTTAAGAAGGTTCCTAAATTTAAGCATCAGGTCTCATAGGAAAATCTAATTGGAGAAAGCTTAAGAACTAGGTCTTAACAATAAATACAATATTTCAAGTGTGGGTTCTTACATTTTTAAGTATTAACAAATTGAAGTGCGGGGTTCTCATAATAAGAGCTCACCATTGGAGCAAAACTTATAAAATACGTGAGTTGTTGAGAAGTGATGTAACATAGTGGGATTCATTTAAATTAGAGTAAGACTCTGACTTTCTAAGATTTTGCACTGTAGATGCTCTTATATCAATGAAAGAGAAGTATCATCGTTAAAACAACAGGAGATAGAGAGAAAGAAGAGGTATAATAAATCTGCAGTAGTCTACGACCCAAAGCAAATGTCAATCAAATGAAGTAACTAACCACTACTCTTTGTCCAACATTCCTTTTCTTTGATTCCTCATGACTAATATCAGATGTTGTAGAACTGTTACTAGTTTTTGATAGCTTTGAGAGGAAATGATTCAGCGCAGAGTTTTTCTTTTGAAAATCTACTGCCTCCTCAGCAGATGAAATTATTCCTCCACGTTCATTCTTAAGAACGAATAGTCTTGCTTCATAATCCTGAGGAAGAAAATAAATCATGAAACCATATCACATTCAGTAGACACAGGATGAATAAAATTGACAGCTAAAAGCAAACCTGAAACAATTCATCTAGTTCGCACAAAACACATGGGGGACCATCACAATTAGGCTGACAATTTTGACATTTACCCACGCCTTCAATATCTTCTTCTTTTGGTTTTTCCATTGTCTGATCAATTTCTAACAGTCGATCTAGTAGTGCTTTTCTAGAGGCCTCTAACTGATCCAAACCTGTCTGGATTTGATACTTTAGAGAGCTTATGCTTCGGAAACTGGATTAAAAGTAACACACATGAGTAATAGCGATCTCATAGTCAATTTACTAGAAGCTATTTATCAAAATATCTAAGCAAATAATTTTGAAATAGGATTGCACAATAGAAGATCCCTCCCAAATGCCATGTATTAGAGATTTACAATCATTCATATGCGTTCGCTAATTGCTTAAGCTATTGGGTATTCTTCTATGACATGGTATCAAAGCCTCTCTAACCAAGTGGTTAGAACAAGAAGTTTGATTATTACTGCACACTCTTAATAATTAAGTTCAATTTCAGCGCAAACTAAATTGAGATTTTACTCTGTATAGAAAACCATTAACGAAATTTTTTGCTTAACAACTATAGCAGTCAAAGTTGGTCATTCTTAGAATGTGGGTTTTAGACCTAACTTAACCCCACAAAACTAATTTGTAGGGTAAGTATTATTTCCCTTATATATTGTGATTTAGGATGTATCTCTAGCCAATGTGGAACTTGGCCTTTTCTTCAATACAACTCTTGTCCAGCACTGTTGACTTGGTACTACATGGATATATGATGGATGATCCTTCAATAATGAATCTTGGATAGACGTTTATACAATCTTTAGAATGCGAATTAAGACCTAATTCAATCCTACAAACTTGCCTGGTAAAATTATGATTATCTCTAATTATATACTCTCTTCTAGGCTTTATTTCTAGCCAATATGAAACTTGAGTTTTTCTCAATAGTCATTGTTGGAGATCTCACATCGACTACAAATATGTCCAAAATAAATAGATATAAATCTCACCTTTCAAGCCGATTTTGTAAGGATGAGTTAGGCTTAAAGTCTACTTTCTATGAATCATGGACAACATATATATGAAAATGACAAGTAATAATTATATATCATAACATTGTTCAAAACTAGATATTGTACTTTGTTAATATCAATTTTAAATGTATTACATTGTTCAGCAACTCTTTATGGTTATCCTACATATAAAGATCAAGCATAACTCAGAAATTCAAGTATATGGATAACGCCAAAACTGCAGTACTAGACAATTTTGTTACATAATCAAAGCCTTACTGACCGAGCAGTTATTCTTGATGACTTTGAATTGCTTGAAGTTCCTGAGATGGCTTCTTCAATTTTTCTAATCAACTCAGTGGACAAATCTTTGCTCTGTTCAGCATGATGGAGTGCTTCTAACCACCAAAATGTATTTTGATCTGTTCTACTGTCACGATAAGCATTACTGACCTACAAAAAAATACAAATGTCATTTACAGAAAATATCATCAAAGCAAGAAACCTTGAGTAGATTAATCTCTTCATAGTTTTAACATATTAAAGCCTCTCGACATGGTCCGGTATTACTATGTATCTCATGTAATTAACTAAATAACATAAAAATTGCTTATCCTCAAAATGAAACAAAATCAGTGATCATATTTATTTTTTTGGCCTCTATAAGCAACACATCTTGCATTCTTTCCTTTTTTAACTATGAAAACATAAGGCAGGCACAAGTACAGTGATTCAATTTGAATGAAAATGAAGTGGGTAAACCAAGGTATATGCTTAGTCTTTTATAGGAATTAACTTCCTATCTAAACAAAGGGAGAGTTGTGCCTTGATTTTGGAGAAAAAATGTCATTACATGTGAGTATTCTATTACTCGGATGGCTAATATGTTTCTTAGCTTTCTATTAGTTTGTTAGTAGTTAAACTTTTGGTTATTTAGTTAGTTACAGTTGCCAACTATTACTATGACTGATGTACCTTTCTCTTTGTTTTATATAAAGAGACTCTTGTAAATTAGTTGAATTGAATACAAACACATATCAAGAGCTTGAAGGTTCTTTATAGCTAATTCCTCCTCCTTCCCCTTCCTCCACAACCTTCGTGAAGATTTTGGAGAAACTAGATGATTGCAACTTCTTGCTGGCAGCAACAATTGGAACCAAGAATCAAATTGCATTATTTTCAATACTTTGTAGTTAATCCATCTATTTTGCTTCAATTTCTTAATGAAGCCGATTGTGAATATGGAACAATCAGTCCAGCATATAGACATGGGAACACCAAGATCAAATGTTATTGACATGGTTTCAATCTATATTATCGCAATCTGTCCTTTCTCATGTTCTTGAAAGTGTTCAGTCCTATCAGGTTTGAGATGAACTTCATGAGCATTTTCACAAACAGACATGAGCAAGAGTTCAACAACTTGGTGCTAAACTTCATCCCACATCTCTTGAAAATGGTTCAATGACGAATTTTCTTTGAATGAAAGTTTTGGTTGTCATCTTGCCTTTGTGGAAAATATTGTTTCTCTTCAAGAACACATTGATGCGATTCTTAAAGGTTTGTCTCCGGACTATGAATTTGTTATTGAAAGAAGAAGTTGAAGCTCTTCTTCTAGCACATGAGTTTTGCCTTCAAAAGTTTCAAAAAAAAAAATTTCTTGCACTACAGGAAAAAAACTATTTAGAAACCAATTTTTAGTTACCAAATGAAATGGTTGCTAGTTATGTCCAAAATAGTCACCAAATTAAATTTTGGTTACTAAATAACTACAAAATATGAATTTAGTGACTAATTAAGTCAAGATAATTGGTATCTAACATTAGCTACCAAAATTTTAGTGACTTATACCATTAGATTCTAAATTGGTATCTAATTAAGTTAGAGACTAATTTAGAATCTAATGGTGTAGATCACTAAAATTTTGGTAACTAATGTTAGATACCAATTATCTTGACTTAATTGGTCACTAAATTCAATCATTATTTCTATTTTGGAGCTATTTAACAACCAAAATCTAATTTGGTAGCTATTTTGGTCATAATTAGCAACCATTTCATTTGGTAGCTAAAAATTGGTCTCTAAATAATTTTTTTCTTATAGTGTTGATTGTGCTTTTGTTAATCTAATTCAAGCACCAACGTCTAATTCAATTTCGAATAATAGAATGTGCAGAACCAAGATGCAAAAGCTCATATCGCTAGTTTTCGTGGATCCTCTTCCTTCTATGGTGGCTGCGACCATGATTATAGAGGTGGTGATTATGGTCGTGGAGGACACTTTGCTAATAGTAAGTGACAAGAATACTTCAAGTATGGACCTGTTACTTTCCTCTGCTATCACCCGTTTGATCAGAATTATCGTGCTCCCACTCAAGGCAACTTTTACTTAAATTCTCAAGGAAATTCAAGCCATATTATTTAGAGAAACTTTCATCCATTTGCTCAATACAATATATACCCATATTTCCCTCAACACAAACAACATTCTACTCCACTTCTTGTATGTCAATGGAATTAATTTCTGGAATATTGTGTCAATGGAATTAATTGAATATTACTGGCAGAATATTTGCTATTATTAGCAAATTATCTGATCTATTAGACTACCAAAATTTGTGAGATTGTACAATTGTAATTATCTAATTATGTTATTATCTCCATAATTAGGATAACATTTATAGCAAATTGGACATTGTTTAGGGCTGAAAATTAGCTTTGTATTATACTATTTATATCAGAATTCTCTAAGACTTTGTTTGGTTGGGGGAGTGGATTTGAGAAGATGGATTTGAAGGGATTTGGGTGGATTGTGTGGGGATGAAAAAATTATTTGGATTAAGGGATGGATGATAAGATTTGAAGGGATTTGAGGAGATGGATTATGAAAGTTTGAAAATGATTTGACAGATGTTATAGATTTGTTTTTATTTTTTTAATTGATATATTTCTAAAAATATTAATTAACCCTTGTGAAATAAAATGATAAAAAATTAAAATGAATTGAATTAAATTGATTTTAATATAAAAAACATTACTAAAATTATTTAAAACATATCTTCTAAATTATTTAAAATTAAACATAAATCCTAAATAATGCAATAAAATTACAAATTTATTATTCTATTAAAATATACAATTTAGTTTAAATTATAATTAACTGAAATCTGTAAAAAAAAAAATTCTTACAATCTAAACTACTTTTTTTATTGAAATTTACTGTTTTTGCAAGTATAAATTATTTTTATATTTTACTTAAATTCAAAATTTTAACGTTATTAGTCTAAATAAAAATAGTTTGCAATGTTTTTTAAATTTACTTTTTTATTAATTCTCTTACTTAAAAAGTTAAATGTTTTTCTATTATATTTTGAAGAAATTAAATACGAATTTTTTGAATTCTTATTTTATTTCTATAAAAATATTAATAAGTTATAATAAAAAATATATAAACAGTCTACTTAAATTGACTAAAACAAATGAAAGATGTACTTAAATTTAAAATAAAGAATATTAATAGATAACATTTAA